>JAEEGG010000281.1_pt1 | contig 248068 bp, 151 predicted proteins | sample 9134161 | NCBI WGS metagenome assembly JAEEGG01 (sample SAMN16246543, study PRJNA631951) | gut metagenome | biome: gut microbiome; feature: rumen; material: CR-attached | host: Bos | place: Iran: Karaj | collected 2018-10 | reverse complement strand
AAGAGCACCGCCGGTATGAAATCGATCATCGCGGCGCATAACCATTCTATTCGGCTTACTTTTTTCGTGTCATTCATAACATTAAAACATATTTGATTAAAATTGGTTCACCTATGGCCTAAAAACCCGACAGAGAAGCTGACATGGGGCATCATCCATCATCCGGCGAATAGATAAAGATAATCATAACGGACGATATAATCACAATAATTCATAAAAAAATCAATGCATGTCGTCCGTCAGGAACCCGGAAGTGAGAATGAGCGAGGAAATAGTGGAGCTCACGTAACAACAGATGGAATGGCGGAGAAATATGTTTTTCCCCCTCACACAAGGGAGCAAAGTACTCTTATTCAACTCAATATGATTCATTTATCAAATAGAAGAGATAAGGGAAAAGGCTAAAGATCTCTTCCGAAAGAACCATCATATAAATGAGCCATCTCAGATCTTTTCTCCTGACGATTTCTTCACACAGATACACCACCGGAAACACTATTACCGCGACAATCATCAACGCAATAAAAAGAATCGGGAAGATATCAGAAGGAGGTGAAAATCTATCGAGGAATGACATCAATAGAAAACAGATGACAGGAACGGCAATTAATAGGATCAAGATCATAACAACAATCTCCACATCAATGCCATCACCCTGTAAATAGGTTTTTATAATTTTATATAAAACATACAGAGCGCACATATAAGGGAAGAAATGAGCCAAATAGAGCACAAAGGGATAAATAATTCCCATAAGTGACTCACATGTATACAGAAGGTTTAAAGGAAAGATAAAGCTTGCTTCACGAAGAGACAGAATCAGCACGATGACGAGACATGCAATCCGTTTCGTCGCCTTTTTATGAAGCACATAGTTCGGATCCCCACACACCTCCAGGCTTGTATGGGCAAGACAATCCCCCAAGGTTTTCCCCTTCAGCGCGACACATATTAAATCAACCCATATATAGAGTTCAAAACCTAGTTTCAACCAATTGGAAGGAAGTTCAAAAATCTGCGACATATCATGACATCCCCACAAAAGAACCATCAAACTGAGGGGCAAATTTCGAATGATCAGGCAAGACTTGTCTGAATCCTCCGGCCACACGACCCGGATATCCACGAATCGTTTTCCAAAACTTCTTCCGTCAAAAAGGAAGTCCTTCAACAACATATAAACGGCAAGCAGAATAGCCAATGCGGAGATGGTGCCTGAGAGGCACATGTGTCTATTCAGGGAGATATCCAAATAAGTAAAGAGCACCGCCGGTATGAAATCGATCATCGCGGCGCATAACCATTCTATTCGGCTTACTTTTTTCGTGTCATTCATAACATTAAAACATATTTGATTAAAATTGGTTCACCTATGGCCTAAAAACCTGACAGAGAAGCTGACATGGGGCATCATCCATCATCCGGCGAATAGATAAAGATAATCATAACGGACGATATAATCACCATGATTTATAAGAAAAAATCAATATGTATCGTCCAATATGCTATTTAGCCTGTGCATCTCCACCGAAGGCTTTGGCGCAAATGCATCATAGTTCCCCTAAATAGTTAATTGTAAATAGATAAATAGCAAATAATCGCAAACATTATATAGCAAATAAAAACCGTTGCGACCATGCACACACCGCAGGCCACCAAAAGTAGTGTCAGTTATACAATAATCATCATACGAAAACATTGTAACGCAAAAACAAAGCATTATATTTGCATTGAAATTGACACCTGTTATAAAAAGCGACAATCTACAGGAAAAAGATTTTTCAACTACTATTTGTTTGAATAATACTCACGTCAAATTCTATGGAAGAAAAGAACGAAATCATACTATACCAGCCCGATGAAACGGTGAAACTGGAAGTAAGAATGAGCGAGGAAACAGTTTGGCTCACGCAACAACAGATGTCTATTCTTTTTGAAACCTCAAAACAAAATATTAGTCTCCATATTAATAACATATTCAAAGAAAGGGAATTAGACAAGAATTCAGTTGTCAAGGATTACTTGACAACTGCCGCTGATGGGAAAAATTATCGTATGCGGATATATAATTTAGATGTTATTATATCTGTTGGATATCGTGTAAAAAGTAAAAGGGGCACTCAATTCAGGATATGGGCCAATAGCATATTAAAAGATTATCTATTAAGAGGATACACTTTAAACAACAGATTGGAACGCATAGAAAACCAGGTGGAAAATCAACAAAAGCAGATTACGGACCACCAGCAAAAGATAGACTTCTTTATACGCACATCCCTGCCTCCCGTCGAAGGAATCTTCTACGACGGCAACATGCTTGAGCCTTTCGCTTTCGTCAACAAACTGATACGTTCGGCTCGGGAACGCATTGTCCTGATTGACAACTATGTGGACGAGACCGTGCTGCTACGCTTGGCGGAACGGGAGGAGAATGTTCAGGCCAAGATTTACACGCAGCGCACCTCCCCCTCGTTCAACGTGGCCTTGGCGCGTCACAACGACCAATACGCACCAATCGATTTGAGCATCTTCACCCAATCGCACGACCGCTTCCTGTTAATCGACCAAGATGTCTACCACATCGGCGCCTCCATCAAGGACCTTGGGAAGAAGTGGTTCGCCTTCTGCAAGATGGAGCTGCAGGCCGACGAAATCATGGAGAAACTTTCGCAGATATAATTAACAAAATAAATATGCTATGAACAACAAGAACGAAATCATACTGTACCAGCCTGACGAGACGGTAAAGCTGGAAGTGAGGATGGAAGATGAAACCGTATGGCTCACGCAACATCAAATGGCAGATTTGTTTGAAACATCGCCACAAAACATCACAATCCATATACGAAACCTATACAATGAAGGTGAATTGGACACGAATCCAACTTGTAAGGAATCCTTACAAGTTCGAATGGAAGGTAACCGAAAAATCAAAAGGGTTCAGAAATACTACAATCTAGATGTTATAATATCAGTAGGTTATAGAGTAAAATCCTTACGGGGTACACAATTCCGTCAGTGGGCGAACCGAGTGTTAAAAGAGTACCTGTTAAAAGGATACTCCGCCAACCAAAGGATTGAAAGATTAGAACACCGAATGACAGAGGCGGAAGACAAGATCGATTTCTTTGTACGCACATCCCTGCCTCCCGTCGAAGGGATCTTCTACGACGGCAACATGCTTGAGCCTTTCGCTTTCGTCAACAAACTGATACGTTCGGCTCAGGAACGCATTGTCCTGATTGACAACTATGTGGACGAGACCGTGCTGCTACGCTTAGCGGAACGGGAGGAGAATGTTCAGGCCAAGATTTACACGCAACGCACCTCCCCCTCGTTCAACGTGGCCTTGGCGCGTCACAACGACCAATACGCACCAATCGATTTGAGCATCTTCACCCAATCGCACGACCGTTTCCTGTTAATCGACCAAGATGTCTACCACATCGGCGCCTCCATCAAGGACCTTGGGAAGAAGTGGTTCGCCTTCTGCAAGATGGAGCTGCAGGCCGACGAAATCATGGAGAGACTATCGCAGATATAATCATTCGGCAGATGGCATGACGATGCGGGCAATCATTTTTTTTCCAACTACGCAAAAAGATTTCGTTCTAATGTTATAAATTTGCACCCGCATTCCAAAAAGAATGCACAATTAACAAACTAAATCCTATACGGAATGAGACTATTTGCGGACATAACATCAAAGACTTCAGCTCAACGATATCATCGTTTTGAGCGGAAGAGTTATGAGCGCTATTTTTTTAGTCTAACTCGCACAAACGGTATAGGATCACCTCAACACCCGAAGCATAGTTATTTCTTCCCGGCGGAATAGACCGGACTGAGAGCAAGAAACAAGTGATAGTTGGGACATCCTTACCGAAGGAAATCCCAACTATTTTTTTATCACAAAATGAAGAAACAATTATGCCAGCCAATAAGAATGCCTTGATAAGGTACAAAACGATAGACAACTGTTTGAGAAACAGATTCAGGAAATGGACGATCGACGACCTCGTGGACGCATGCAGCGATGCGCTGTACGACATGGAGGGAATCACCAAGGGGGTGTGCACCCGGACCGTGCAGATGGACATCCAGATCATGCGGTCCGACAAACTGGGCTACAACGCCCCGATAGAGGTGTACGACAAGATCTACTACAGATACGCGGACCCAGACTACTCCATCACGGAGATGCCTCTATCCATGGATGACTGCAAGCTCATCAAGGAGGCCATCGCACTCCTCGGGAATAGGGAAAACTCCGACGAGGAGAGGATGCGGAGGGTGCTCGCAAAGGTTCAGAACCGGTTGACCACCATCCTGAACTTCGCATAGATGTGCGCCGCGGATTCTTTCCCCGGCTACTCCTCCAGAAAAAAGGAAGTCTCCTTCCCTCGCTTCAACGCTTGGGAAGGAGACTTTTCCTTCAGAATGATCATTCCCCCAAAAAAGGGAAGTGACAGCACAGGAATTAGGGAGAAAGGCAGGATTCGAACCTGCGACCATCAGAGCCACAATCTGACGCTCTACCCACTGAGCTACATCCTCCATGCAGATGCCCATGGCGGACCCTAGGCATCGATTCGTTCGGGAGGTAGGACTCGAACCTACGTAGTCGTTAGACGGCGGATTTACAGTCCGTTCTCGTTGCCGCTGGAGCACTCCCGAATATGAGTGGAACCTCGTGGAGTCGAACCACGTTCTCAGGATTTTCAGTCCTACGCATACACCCAGTCTGCCAAAGTTCCATACCTTGTCACCTCAAACGAGCCATCGATAGCGGAAGCAGGAGGATTCGAACCTCCGGGACCCAAGGAGTCCAACACGTTAGCAGTGTGCCGCTTTCGACCACTCAGCCATACTTCCCTTTCGTTTACGGATACAAAGTAACGAGGGGTGAACGCGCTCTTTTTTCGTAGCAAAAAATATTTTACGGACTATTTGCAAACAATCACACAAAGAACAGACAATCAATATATTACAAAACAAAAAAATTATTCTTTTTTCAACAGATCATCGAAAGGGCCCACCTTACGCGTACCGTCCGGGAAGGTGTAGGTGCCATCCCCCACGGTTTTTCCCTCAAAGAAGAGGCCTTGGAAGGCGGTACCATCGGGCCATGTGTAGCGTCCCAAACCCGTACGCTTATCCTGCTTCCACTCCCCCTCGTAGACGGCGCCATTGGGCCATACAAGTCGGCCATATCCATGGCGGCGACCATCCACCCAATCCCCCTCATAGGAGGAGCCATCGGGCCAATTGACCTTGCCCTTCCCCGACATCTTGCCATCGAGGAAACCGCCCTTATAGCGGGAGCCATCGGGCCATGTATATTCGCCTTGTCCAGTGAGCTTGCCATCCACCCACTCCCCCACATACTTGGCACCGTTCGTCCAGTGCATCCGCACCTTACCCGTCAGACGGTCATACGCGACATCGCCCTGGCAAGTATAGTCCGATGTATTCTCCTGCATCTCACCCGTGAAGCGTCCATTCTGCATGACGCCCCGTCTGAATCCGCGGTGGTTCACCTCCTCGAACGGATAGCCGATAGTGTCAGCCAAGGTGTTGAGATCGAGGTCCACCCCTTGCGTCTCGGGCGTGATCTCCACCGTACGGGACAACGTGTAGCGATCGCCCTTGTCCGAGCGACAGACGATTTCGTAAGTGCCCGGAAGGAAGACCACCGGGAAGATAAGTTCCTTCCCTGGGGAACAGTCGGAGAGGACCTCCCGACCATTGATGAGCAAAGAGAAAGGTTCGACGAAATGGGCGTTGATACGGAACGGAACCGTGAAGCCCAGCGCATTGTAGACAGGCATCGGCTTGCCCAGGAGGGTGATCACCACCCGCAGGAAGTGTTCCTTGCTCTTCGTATCGTACCATGAGAAAGTATCCGCATCAGGCAGGAAAAAATTCTTCAGCGATGATTTCCACTTGACGAAGAGGATACGCTTGTTATAGTCGGAGGCCAGTTTGTACTCCCTCCCCTCCTCGCTCGCCACGGAAGAGAAGTTGGACTTACCCGAGACCAAGGCGACCACAAGCCTAGCCCTCTCCATCTCCACATCGTCACATTGCGGAGAAAGGCACACCAACACGGGAGAGAGGGACCCCTCCAGTTCGGTCTTGAACTGTTTCGCCGCATCTACATCCGCACGGGCATAACACACATAAACATCCATGGTGACAACGTTATGAAAAATGGGCTTCTATCATCGACCTGAAGAGTACCAGGCCTCAGACAGATTTTCGGCCAAATACCCATACAGATAAAACACAAAATAAACGAGCAATATGAGTCCGAAGGAGAGCACGGCAAGCGACAGAAGCATGCTCACCAGGGAAGTCACGGGGAAGTCGGTGATATTCGCACGGAGATGGGACTGGCGCTGATAACGGTCCATCGGGCGGACCACCTCCTGCTCCATGGTCGAGTCATCCCCCGAAAAATTCAAGTGGTCAGGGCTCATATCACCCAACGAGGCCAAGAGACTTTCCTTCTTTGAAACATATTTATAATCAACCATATAAGGTTCTTGTCTATATGTCCAATAATCCACCCTGAATTTAGTGGTGTGTTTCCAATAGATGTTCCGCAGCACCTGCGCAGCCCAGAAACAAACATAGGTGAGCATCAGTCCCGTGAAAGCGCCCAAGAGGATGCGGCGGGGGAAATAGACACCGAGGGAGTCGTAGAGGAACATATCGAGCAGTTTGAGCGCCACAACTCCACCCACCACCTTCAAGCGTCTTCTTTTGTCAGGCACTATTCCCTTCAGCATCAAGGAGATGAGGCCACAAAGCACCGCACAAGAGAGGAAGAAGGAAACGGAAAAGATCGATAAGTGGCAGAACAAGGAGAGCGGGAAAGCCAGCATAGAGAGCAAGACGGAGAAACCATCCTTGTAATTGTCCACGCCGAGGAGTGAGGTAACGAAGAGCAAGGCGAAGATCGCACCGATCACAAGCCCCGCGCACAGCACCGAAACATTGCTCCAGGCGAAACTTCTCACATGGCCGAGGATGAGCCACTTCTTATTATCGAAATGAAGTATCGTCGACATGAGCTCCTCGCTCGTCTTGCTGATCAGCCGTTCGTACTTCCGCTTCGTCTCGGCGCACCGCCCTGCGTAAGAGATAAACTGGTCCGTGAGTTGGGTGAGGTCATCTTCGAATTGTTTATGCTCCGAATCATTCTTGATGGTGAAAGGTTTTTCCACAGACACACGATTCGGATAGACAGAGGATCTCGTGACGTAATAATAATCACCCCTCCGCAGACGGATCGTGAAATCACTAGAGGTCTGGATCCTATCACAGATTTTCGTCCATTCGTTCCTACCATCCTTTCGGTAGATCATGAGGTTGGTGGACGGGCACTTCGAGGGGTCCGTATGGTTGACAAACGTCACCCGCGCACCCACAAGATCCCCCTCAAGGGTCTCCAGCCCGCAGGCGCCCCGCAGGTGGGCCATGAAGGCGGCACGGCTGTTCATGTCCAGCCATGCGTAGATATCCGTTCTCAACGACCACTCATCCTCCACCCACGACTGTCGGTTGAAGATGCCCCCCTTGTGGTAGCCCACACAGACGATGTTCTTGTTGATATCGTGTGCGAACTTCACGCACCGGCAACAGAGGCTATCCTTTCGGGAACGGTCGGAGGCCAACGCCAGCACAAGGTCCGCACGCTCGATTATCTTCTCATAATCGATCTCAGCGCCCGACGGAGCATCGAAGTAACGCTCAAAGACAACATTCTCCTCCTCCCGCAAGACTTGTGACATCTCTTCAATTTGCGGCACATCCAAGGGTGAGTAGATGCAAAATATTGTGATCTGACGTTTATCCATTAGCCTATTCTTTCAAAAAACATAAAACACATTAGGGTGCGGTCGGTTCAATCCCTGTGGAACAGTTTCTTGGCGAAACCGACAATCTTCTGTTTCCGCTTGTAGGAGCCGTATTGGTCACCGTAGCAATCCTCAAAGAATCGATCAGAGGCATCCTCGTCTCCCACATCCATCTTCTTCTCCGCCACGAGCTGTACCGCCGCTTTGACGTCCACGTTATTCTTCCGGAGGATCTCCTTCAGGAACGAAGCGCTCGTCGAGAGGCCTTTCTGCTTGGCGACCAGCGCCAGCATATCGTCCAGGCTCATTCCCAATAGCTCACCAAGGGCATTCACCAGCGATGGGACCTGCCCCGCCTTCACCAGCGCAACGAAGCGATCCAAGAGTCTTGTGAGGGATGATTTAGCCTTCAGATCAATAGCCAACTGGCAGAGATCCGCGCAATTCTGCTCCGTGACCTCCTTCTCATCTCCGCGAAGCAGCAGATAGAGTGAGCGCCAATCCTTCGTGGCAGGCTCCGCATAGAGGTCCAAGAGATTCACCTTCACGATATCCGTCTGTCCCTTCGCCTGCGCCTCGTCACGCTTCACCGCCGCCTTCCAATCGGAGAGCAAGGCAGGGAATAAGTTCTTTTCGCTATTGAAGCCCTGTTCCAGTTTCCGCTTTAGCGCCGGGTTCGTCTCCGCAAGCTTTTTCAAGGCAGGGAGCGCCTCATGATAGGGTCTATCCGCACCATTCAGCCGCAACTGAGTATAGAAGAGAGAAGCGAACCTCTCGTTGGAGAGTTGCTCCTTGAAGTAGTCCAGGAAGTCAGAAGAGGCACCCTTCATCTCCGCTTCGTTAAGGTAATGCGTGAGGAGCGATTCGTAGGCCTCCACCTTATCAGGATGAGCCTTGATCATATCCTTCAACGCAGCCACCGCCGAGGCTTTATCCTTCGCATATAAGTCTGACAGGATGCCTAACATGGTATCCATGTCCAAGCCACAATCGATTATTCGGGCCACCACCTTGGCACGTTGCGCACCCTGCAGATCCTCCTCCTTGTAAAAGAGGCGATAGAGCGTCTTCCACTGGCTCTTCAGCTGAGGATCGTCCAAGAAAGCGGACTTACTATGCAAGAGGTTACGGTCCAGATAGTTCTGCCAAGTGGCCAATCCGCCATCCACTTGGGTCAGGGAGGCGATGAAGGTGGAGACTGAGGCGGAAATCTTTTCCGTGAAATGGGTCTTATGCTTTGCCGCAATGGCAGAGACATCGATACGGTTCTTACGCAACCACTCCAGGAAGTTGACGCTAAGGGCAACCTCCCGCTCGTTGGAGGCGCTTGCCACCTTCTCATCGACCAAGGAGAAGAGCGGTTGCTGGAATTTCACATCCTTAGCGATATGGTCCGCCAAGACTGCCAAGAGCTCCTTGTTATTTTTCAACGCATTCAGAGTGAACGCATTAGGGGTGACGCAATATTGATAGAAGGCGATATTGGTCTCCTTACTCTTCGCCATCACACCAAGGTAGGCGTCGCCGAGGAGCCAAGCCACCCTATCATGGACCGCCTGCCAATCCCCGTCCTTCAGCTCTTGTTCGAACGCCTCGCCAAACAGTTGGTATTCGTGCGTAGGCGTCCACTCCTTGTCCGTGTCGTAGGTGACGGCGAGGTTAGCGCTCAGCGAATGATCGTAAAACTCATTGACCAAGACGATTGGCGTATGCTTAGGCATTCCCTCGTCCTGGTAGTTGGAGAGGAAGCTAAAAGCTCCGATGGAGGTTTCAGGGAGTAACCGATAGAGATCCGCCATCAACGACGCGGCCTTTTTCCACGCCGTCCGGACCGCCAGCACCTTCCCCGACTTCTTCGCCTCGACCAGGCTAAAGAGCGCATTCACCGCCAAGGGGGATACAGCAGGAAGAGAGGCCGCCTTGAATGGTTTCTCCTCAACCGGCAAAGCATCTTGACTGCCCAAAGAGAGCTGTTTCATCTCCACATTGGATTCCTTCGGCGAAGGGTCCTCCGGCACGAAACGGTTCGATCCCTGGGCAGGGTTCTCGTATAAGATCTGGAAGACATCGGGCGTCGGCAACTCATCGAAGAGGTAGCAGTCGACCACATAGTTGCCCATCCGTCCAGGGATATATTTCATGTAAAAAGTATAATCGAAACCCACAGGGATGGTGCGTCCCAAGGCGTAGATATGTTTTCCACCCTCCGCCACCAATTCACGGAAGAAATAGGAGGAGGGGTATGATTGGATGGATTTCGGGTCACTCTTCAGCGTTTGGGGCATGACAGACTCACAGTTGCCTTGCGCATAGCCCAACAGTTCATTCTCCTGCAAAGCGTTCAGGTAGGCGGAAGGTGTGTCCTGGGTGTAGGTCCTGAAGCAGAAACCTCTTCCCCCATCGATTCCCTTCTCGGAGGAATTATATATCACATGAAAATATTTCATAACACAAAACGAGTGGATGGTTCGTATTAGACATTAAATTCATTTCTTAAAGAAGCCTCCTACCTTATAGAGCACCCACACCAGCGGGTCCATCACACGATAAGGCTGGATGACGCCCTCCACATCGCCCTGCAGCGTGGCGTTTTCGTCAGGCATGCAACCGAAGGAGGAGACACCGAAGAAACGGGCGTTATCGCCCCACTTCGAGACGATATTGAAGCTATGTTCGCTGGCGTCCCAGATCTCCGCATCGTCCATGTAGCTCTTGATGGCCTTATGCGCCTGCTCTATCTGCGCAAGGTTCAGCTGCCCCGTCTTGATGAAGTCGCTGTTGCGGGGCGAACCGTCCTCGTTCAGGAACATGGAGACGTCACAACCGAGGTCCTCATGGTGGTCGATCACCACATCGAACTTAGACATCACGAAGGCGAAAGGCTTGTCCGACAAGTTCTTGTCACCCGTCTGGAAATTGAAGAGGGCGGTCAGGGTCTCATCAAAAGGCGTCGCCACGTCATTATTATCTATATCATTGGATTCCAACACTTTCTGTATACGTTTGATGGACAAAGTGTCCAACACGCAGATCACCGCCTTAGACTCACGCAGGTACTGCGCGTTCTTGCGGATAGAGTCGGAGTCCTTGAAATTCTCACCGGCGGTATCGTAGAAGACGAGATAGACTGCCTTGCCTGTTTCGACGCTCTCCAAGCGCAGGATCCAAGGGATCTCATGCTTGGTGACGGCTGTTTTCGGGACGGGCATCTTCATATCGAAGATGATCTCCCTGGCCTTTTCGTACTTGTAGGAGGTGAACTCCTCCTTCTTACGTCCCACTTGTTGGGGAATGATGGAGAGGCTCAGTTTATTACCGTACTTCTTCATCTGCTGGATCAGAGTGACGATGTAGTTGGTCTTTCCGCTGGCGGGTCCGCCGATGACAGAGATGATCTCCGCCCCCTTCTCCACCATCTCCTTAGGCAACCAGTTGTTGCAGTTCGGGCAGATGAAGCGTTGGGAGAGATAGCCGCAAGTAGGGCATGACTCGGGTTTGGGCTTATACGGGAAGAGGAAAGAGAAGAGTCCCAGTTTAGGCTTGAAAACCCGGTGCGACTCCAGGTCATTGCCCCAATGATTGGAGAGCTTCTCGTTCAACCGTTTCTCACAGACCAAGTCCCCATGGCTATTTAACCCATTATTTTCACACTCGACCTCTATTTCATTGTTGTCGAAGTGTTGATAGCAATATGGACATAATATTCTTTTCCCCATAACAAATTCAATCGCTTAGATATTATTTAATCATAAGAGAACAACCATTTCCTTCAAATGCGGAATTGATACCGACCAGCTCCTCCTCATGCGGCCAAAGCTTAATGGTCAATTCACCCTTCTTCTTGCACATCTCACGTTCCGGCAACGGGAGGTCGAACTCCTTGCGCACCACGCCGGAGAGCGGTTCACCCTTCTCGTTCAGGTCCACGACGAAAGCACGGTCGCGGTCCACCTTCACCACCATATCCGTGAAGAAGGCCAGCACGCAACGGAACGGCACGCTCGCCTCGCCGAAGTCCACTTGAACGATCAGCTTGCTTTTTTTCGCGAAGAGGAAGCCTGAAGTGACCAGCTCGGCGGAGAGTTTCACCTTCACCTTGGAGGCCTGCACGACAGGCAGTTCGAAGCCCTTAGGCACCAAGGTCTTGATCTTCTCGATCAGGCGTTCCTGAAGCGATTTGACCGAGGTCTTACGCAAAGCCTCTAAGGTCTTCTGATACTCGGGATAGAGCGATTCGAAGTGGTCGGTCTCCGCTATTTTCCTAGAGACGAACTGTCCGGCCTCGTCCACTGTGTTGCGCAACGATTCCACATGTTTCAGCACATCGTTGTAACGGGCGACGAGCGGTTTGGCGTCCTCGACGACAGCGATGGTCTGGACGGTCGTGAAGTGGTTATCCATCTCACGTTTCCGCTCATCCAGTTCTGCGGCGATCAGACCCAAGTCGGGTGACACATTCATTTGGAGGTTCAGTTTCGCCCCCTTGAAATCAGCCTTTTTGAGGGAGTCGAGCCATTTCGCCTCCACCCTCTTCAGGTCTTCGACGAAGGGCTTCAGCATCGTGTCCGCCTTGGCTGTCGCCACCTCCGTTTGGTCCAACATCGTACGGACAGCATCCGCATGGCGGACCCACGCACGCACCGCTTCCGCATTCGAGGCGGTACGATTACCGATACTGGACATCTCCAAACGCACCCGCTTAGCAGCCTGCCAGATCAGGGAAAGGATATCCCGCAAGAGGAGGTCCGTGACCTTGACCGCAGGGGTGAAGAAGGGTGAGACAGAAGCCTCCAACAGGTCATTCCTGCCAGAGAATTCTCGGTAGACTACCCCCACCTTAGAGGCATCCACATCGTTCTTTTTCAGGAAGTTATTGATTCGGAAGCTCAATTGATCATTCGCCAAGGCAGCCTCAACGATATTATTTTTCAAGAGATAGGCGTCATACTCCTTGTTGTCGGAGAGGACGATCGTCTCGTTCAGGCGAGCCTTCGACTCATTGTCCAAGAACTGCTTCACGACGTTAGCGAGAATCGGGCGTTCATTCTCCAAGGAGAGTCCATGCGTATCCATGCTCTCCCACAAAAGTTTGACACCATAATCGACCCGCGGGTCACGTCCCAAGTCCGGGGCGACGCCCGTAGCCAGCCGTTCAGCCGTCTGGGAGATGTATACGCCCATCAAGATATTCTGCCCATCATTCGCCAACACGCAGGAATAGGGTGTCTGCAGATGACGCTGTTCCCTCAGGACATCCAAGAGGGAGGCGTCGAAATCAAGATTCGTGACGTTCCCGTAACCATTCTCGCCGAAAGCATCCAGCAAGCGGGAACGCTCCTCCATTTCAACGTCGGAGCAATAGAGCAGTCCCACGGGCAGATCCTTTTTGAGGGAAAGATAATCCTCGCTTCGGTATACGTCCAAAAAGAATTGGCGGAGATAGGCTTCAACCGTTACGAAGGGGAGGTCGGACATCGGGTGAGATCCACCACTGTTAAACGAACCTTCCAACTGTTTCGCCACGGAAAGGATATCCGCATAAGCGTCAGGCGCCCGACGGAGGCATTGTTTGTAGGCGAAGTCCGTTCCGACCTGCAGCCCGCTCTCCGTCTCCACCGCCACCCAAGGCGTCCAATAATCACTCCCATAGGAACTGCCATCATCGTACCGGCAGAGGTACGACGAGTTGGCATCCCCGTCGTAATACAACGATACATTCTTCTTAGAGAGTAGTATTAAAACGAAATGGGACATGTCACTTTATCTTTTTCAGCAAGAACTCATCCAAGAAATTCATACCCTCCAGTATGATTGGAGGATAGAGGAATCCGAATGGCTTGTTATAATCATTTTTCCTCATAGCCATCTGATACTCAGGCATCTCCTTGATGTAGCGGTTCAGCTCCATGTTGCGCAGGAAATCCAAGATTTCGTTTTGGCTAAAGAACTTACTGATGCCGAAGTTGCTTGCGACCATGTAGAAGATATTCACGAAGTTCTGGAACTTCACGTACTGGCCTCGCTGAGGGCACATGAAGTTGGAGCCCAGGTAGCGGAACATATCCGAGGAGACACCATCGTCAAACTTCAGGGCGACGCGCTCCTGGCTCTCCGAGTTCACCACATAGAAGTTGTCCTCACCCATGCACTCGATGATCTTCTCTTCCGAAGGAACCAACAGTTTGCTGTTCGATGCGACCAAGCCCATGGAGACCTCATACTTGATGTCGTTGCTAGCCTCACCTCTCGTGAACTCGCTCACATTGACATCGTAGATGAACTGTCCTGCGGATTGTTCGATCGCGGCGTTGCTCTCCACCGTTCCCGCCAAACCAGCGAGGTAGGAGGTACGGTAATAGTTCTCCGCAAGACCCTTGTTGATGCAGCTCAGCCATTCGAAGATACGGGCGCCCTTGCCTGCGGTCTTCAGATAGACCACCGGACGGAAGTTGTTATCAGGGGCTTCGTCAGACTTTCTGACCTCATCCACCAACATCCTCGTAATCTGGCCCGCATAGAACATGATCAGACCCGTGACGAACAAGTTAGCGCACATAAGGCCCTGGCAATCGGTGCTGATCTTCTTATAGAAGGCCGGCAGATCCTGAACCCCCATGCGATCCACCACTTGGTCGAAATAGAAGGCGGCCGTCTCCGCACTGTAGCGGTTCTCCCCCACGTTCAAGCCTGGAATCGACCAGCCTGCCTGCTGACAGACGGACAACAAGACGTTCTTGAAGGTGACGGAGGCATATTGGGTCGCACGTGAAACGTTCTGCGCGGCAAAGCGGATAGAGTTCTGCTTCACCATGGCGCAAGAGGCCACACGACGCTCGTCGTACATCTGGCAAAGCGCCGAGATGTCGGAGGTGCTACCACCGATGTCGAAACAGAGCAAGAGGCTCTGCCTATCAATGTTATTCGCGAATTTATTGGCCACAGCGTTCGCCTCGGTCATGCTGTAATTACCATCCATATTGATGGTCTTGAACCCAAAGCGTACCGACTCTTTCTTAGGAGACAAGTCTATCACCTGCGGTCTCACGTCATTGGCGTGACTGCCTAAGCCACCATTCGTGCCGCTACCGAGACCGCCACCCAAGCCACTGCCGAGACCTCCACCGAGGCCACCGCCCAAGCCGGACAAGCCCTCCAAACCAGCGGAGGAGCCCAATAGTCCACCCAAGCCACCCTCGTTGGAAGAGGCATCGCCTAAGCCGCCACCGAGCACGGAAGCCCTCGCAAGGTTAGGGGAAGATATGATCGGACGTTGGTATTTATCGCCATCCTCTCCATCAAATGGATAGACATCCTTCATGCTCTCCCAAATCTGTGAATATTGGTTCATCAGTTCGAAAGTGAAGGAGGATGGATAGGACCATCTGATCTTATTCGGCACGATAGGCGCGAAGTCCTTATCGTAGAGTTCCGCATAGATCTGAAGCAACAGCGTGCGCAGATAAGCTTTGCGGTAGGCGATGTCTATCGCGGAGTCCGCCCACTTCATGTTGTGCACCAACTCAGCGGTCACATCATCGTCGAACAAAAGGTTGATGCGCTGCTCGGAGACGGAAGAGATAGGCAGTTCATTCTCCAAGCATGGGAAACCACCGACAACCTCCCTCTGGAGCGATTCCGCCTCCCCTTTGGAGAGGTCAATCCGAGACTTGTCATGGATGGACAAGATGCTCTTGATCGCATTAGAGCCCAGCTCACGACGTTGGAAGAAGAAAATGTTGCGCTCGACACACTTGGTGTCATGGTTGCCCGACTCGTCCTCCTTAGGGGAATGGCTGTTCTGCAACAAGGAGACACATTTGTTGTGGAAGCTGAAGGCCTCCGGGCTACGGTTCTCCAGACAGTAGGCCACGGACGAGTTGGTGCTACCGAAATCGACGCCCAAGACCGCATTGACCGTGTCGGATGCGGAGGCACCGTACATATTCCTTGGCAACTGCGAGTCGCCTTGGCTACCATACTTGATCACCAAGAAACCAGCCGGTTTGTCGCCACACGTCAGGGCGAGGCCATAATACGGGAGCTTAGACTCGAATATTTCGTACTTGTATGGATTATCAATCATCTTACGGGCGGAAACCAGCAACTGTGCGTTCACACGTTTATCCGTAGCGAGCAGGTCGCCATTGGACAAAAAGACCGGTTGCTCCTTCTCGTCCAACAGCATACGCATGGCACCCTTGCTTGGACAGGCCGCGATCGGGTTAGCCGTGAATGGGCAATTGGAGGAGTGTGTGTCGTGCGGAAGCTCAGAGTAGAGGAAGTAGCGGCACCACTTATCCTTCACGAAGTTAGGCCATATCATCAGATCCTTCTTCTGGATAGGATGTTCCTTCACCGTATAGACCTCGTTGATGTCCGCGCCCTGTTCACTGCTCTCGCCCGACAAGCGGATCTTCAAGAGCACCTTCAGGTTATCGATCTTCAGCGAAGGATCGTATGTGGCGGTCAGCGTGGAGCGGATCTCCATATTGGAGCCATCCACATTCTCCTGGAGGAGTTGTCCCACATTGTTACCGAACACCTTCAGACCGTCAGCGCTGAGCGGCAAGGCGAAATAGGCATAGCCCTCATCACCCTCCACCCTGGCCTTGAGCAGGTGCAACGGATATTTGTCGAGCGCATTCGGATGCGTCGCCGTGTATGGACGAGTGAGGATCTGAGCGATCTCCGAATCCTTCGGCAACAGCAATGTTTTAGGGTCAAATGGGACCTCATTCTCCTGCCCCGTCTTCTGCGTGGAGAAGATCGCTCCGTTGTAGCTATACAACATCGTGGAGTGGTTAAACACGACGGAGAAAGGTGCGATGAACTTATTGATGGAAGGGATATCGTTCATGGTATCGAACTCCTTCAACTCCTCGTTCAGCTCCTTCAGCCAAATCTCCAGTTCATGGTCAATGTAGGCAAGGTTCAGGCCATACATCGCACCGAACTCAGCCAACTTGCTCTTGAGATGCCCCACATAGGAGTAGAGCCTACCCTTCTGCTGGATGGAGAGGTTGCTGACCGCCTGGTACAACGATGGATTATTCGCCTCGCTGAACTGTGTGGAGGAGAAGAGCAACGTCTCGGGCGACGTGGCGCCGATCACCTTATGATCGAACTTGATGATGTCGATGAAAGGCTCCAGACGATCGTCCGGCGTATCCGCAGGCACACTTGGGTCGCACCATAAACGTCTGTTCAACAGCAACATATTACCGAAAGCGCCCTTCGGCTCATAAATATGGGAGGTCTCCTTGACCGATTTGCCGTCGGAGTAGGTCAGTTTCACGCGACGCACCTCAATCTTCTCGTCGAAGAGCGCGATGGCCGTGATGAGCTTGCGCCATTGGTCGAGCAGGCTGGTGTAGAAGATATTGATGGACTGCGTGTTATCAGACCTGATCTTCCCCGCGTGGACCAAAGCATATTTGAACAAATAGACGCGGGCGAAGACCGAAGGCACACCCGACACGAAGGCGTTCAAGCCCTCCTTGTTATCCTTATCGAGGGCGGAACCCGTATCGATTTCGTCCGTAATGGTTTTTATTTCAAGCGGATTCCACTGATTAGCGTCGCTACAAGCGATTTCCTTACCCTTATTTACATCTATAACTAAAGCTTTATTTTCAGCCATAATTCTTCAATTAAACATTAGACAAACTTTTGGGCGATCGTGATCGCATTGTATAAGTGAGCAAGAAATTTCTCTTTGATCGTGGTCAGATGCTGCTCCTGTTCCTTCGGTTCAGCCTTCGTCTTCAAGATCGTGATCAACTTGTTATAGCTGGTCTCACCGCCTATGCCGATGATACCCGACTCGGTAGGCCAGTTATGCGCCTCCTCCACGAAGATATTGCCTGGGTCGAAGTCCTTGCTTCTCAGACGTACAGGGTCACTCTCGAAGGCATCCTTCTTGAAGATGAAGTTGCTACCGTTCAGCGAATCGAAGATCTGGTAGATCCAGCCCCTACGCAGCTTGGAGTTGACCACTGAGTAGGCGAACTGACGCATGTACTTATCGATCTGATCCATCTCCTCGATCTCAAGGCCCGTCTCGTAGTGGTATTTGTTCTTAATGTCCTCGTTCTGGTTCAAGAAATCGATGAAGGCCTTGGTGCCGTGGATATCCTCGTCGAAGGCCGCCTGATGCTTGGAAAGGATCACATGGGCGAAGGAGAGGAAGGCACCGAGCTTATTGGTGAAGATATCCGCCAACTGCTCCTTGCCTGGGCCTCCCACGAAGGTGCTGCCCACAAAGTTATAGGTTTGGGTACCCGGTATCTGTTCCACCCCGTGGAAATAATACTGGGCCTCCGCATTGTTCAATTCGTTCTCGTCCCGGTTGAAGAAATCGTATGCGGCCGAAGCGCACAACAACTCCACCACATGGCAAGCATTGCGTTGCTCGTTACCGCCCGTGACCGTCTTCACGCTCGTGGTGTTGGTGTAATCGGACGAGCCGAAAGGCCATCCCACATGGTAGAGTGAGCGGTAACACTCCTTCACCGTCGCATCGTTCTGGTAGAACTGGAGGGCCGCCTGACTGTTCACAGGGAAGAGCTTGGCGTCCGCCACGATACCCTTCTCCGCCTTCCGTTGCTTCTCATCCGGACTGGCAAAGGTGAAGTATTGCGTGAGCAATGTCGTGGCGAACTTCATATCTTGGAAGTTCAGGGAGAACTTGCCTTGGATCGCTATCGCCTGCTTGAAGGCCATCGGGAGGATAGGAATCGAGCTGGCGCCCGTGCCACCGAAGACGGAGCCGAAGATGAAGACGCGCGCCTGCTTGCCCGCCTCCGCCATCTTATCGAGGAACTCGATCAGCTCGCAATCCTGCTTATTGGCCGTGTTCTTGTTGAGGGTGACGTTCCGCGCCGCCTCGATGATGCCATGGTACATCAACATGCTACCCAAGTGGGTCTGCGCGCGGAAACCATGCGCCAGGTCGAACTGCTGCACGCTATCCTTCTCCAAGAAGAGATCGGATAGGTCCTCATTGTCCATCTTCAACTGCTCGTCCTGATTCGGAACGGAAGATAGATTGTCATAATTATCCCTCGACTTATCCTTGTCCCCGAAGCTGGTATAGAAACTATACAGCTTCAACTTGGCGGAGAAGAACGTGTTATGATTCGGATTACCCTCCTCATTGGAGCCCTTCTTCCGCTTGATGGAGGAATACAAATGGATCAGACTCTCCGTCCGCTCCTTGTTACCATTCTGGGCATCGGTATCCAATGTCAACACGTTGATCTCCTTGTCGTCGAACAGTCCGACCGCGCACAGGTGGACAAACGATTCGAGACACCGCATGCCCGTGCCCCCAATGGCTATCACAAAATATTTACTGTCATTCATATCTTCTCATTCAAATTAGAACCATGTTTCTATCTTCTTTCCCTTGCTGACCTTGCTGAGGAGGAAGCCCACCACAACGTACAATGCGGAGAACCCCACACCGGCTATCACCATGTGGATCAAGTAATTATTGGCCCTCGAAGGGATGCGGATGCCTCGCAACTCCAAGAAATAATTCAGCAAAAGGCCTATCAATAGGCTGAAAACCATTAGGAACCAAAAATAGCGCTTCCTTTTCCCCACATCCGAACGGTCCGGCTCATAATTCACTTTGTTGGACAATAACAAGGCCAATAAGAAGGACACGATACACACGACACCTGCAATCAGGTAGGCAGTCACAACTGTTGTTTGCATAAATTACTCTATTTTAATTATTTATTATTCTAATATTTTATCAATATGCCTTGATGTAGTAGGTATAGATGACCCGACCCGACGGGCTCACACCCTCCGCCTGCAACGTATTACGCAGCGACTCGGCGATGGAGCTGTTCGTCCTCGCCACATCCTTCCAGATGAAATAGTCCTTCATCTTATCATAATTGATGTCACATTCACCGATGACGAGTTCAATCTTCAGTAGGTCGCCCGCGGAGACATCCATGTTCTCGCCATTGAATTTGTTGGAGAAATCGATAGCGATCTCCTTCTGCGACGCATCTCCCTCCACAGGGATGAGCTGCATCTCGAACATATCCTTCACCTCACGGGTAGCGCGTGGCTCGGCATAGCGATACTCAGGCTTCAGCTCGCCGGTCACCGGATCATAGTACAACTCCGTATACTTGTTACCACACATGTCGACGATCTTCTCCCCCTCTTCGGTGATCACCTTAGGCGGGCATGTCAATGCCTTCTGGTAATGCGCGTATGCGGCGAAATCCTCCTGCACGTTCGTCACACGAATCCGCAGATCCTTGATGGTATAGGAATCCTCGTTCAACACCTTCAGAAAGAGCTTGCTCAGAAAATGCTTGAAACGATCCGCACGGGGAACACCCTCCTCCCGCATGGCGTCCGCATTCTTCTTGATCTCCCCCCAAGCGGCATTGCATGGGTAGAACTCCCACCCCTCCGTCGAGCGATTGATGTACATGGCTACGGACGGATCGCTCTCGTTCACCACAGAGACCAGATCCTCTCCCTTGCCGTCATGGTAATTACCGCCTTGGGTGGCGCTCGCATACTTGGTCTCCAACGAATAGGAGCGGCTGGTAAGCAAGAAATTGCGGTAGGCGACTGGCCTTCCCACCAACGCTTGGTCGACCTTCTCCCTCAGGGTTCCCTTCGCGTCGTCGAACAAGACGAAATAGAGGTGTTTGTCCTTCATATCTGTCTTGTTGACCGGTTCCTTGTAGTCCATCACATAGAAATAGACCTGCCCGCCCGAACGGAGCCATTGGGTGAAATATTGCGACGCATAGGCGCTGTATTGGATCTTGGCGCCCGAGCTCACCGCTCCCCCTTTAGGCTCCCCATAGGAGACGCCCTTCTTGCCTGAATTGACAATCATCGGACTCAAATATGGGCATCCGGCCTCCTGTTGCTCATACTCCTCCAAGTCGGAGATCAACAACGCCAACTTGCGCTCGGAGACGATTTGCCGGAAGGAAGCCTCGATAGGTGCCATGATATCCTTGTACTCCACATTGACGATCCGGTTGAACAGATCCTTCTTCGTCAGGTTCAAAGTGTTAATCTGCGAGTTACCCAATCCGTAGGAGTTCCATTCCCCATCCACCTTGTTCGTTATCGCCTCCAGGTAACACCTTAGCGTCTCGTCCTGATAGGCATAATTCATTCCGTCAGACAAATCAAAATAGACGGAGTAGCCATTGCGGAAAGAATCTTGCTCCGCCACGCCCTGCTCATGGTACTGTTCCAAGTATGTGGTCATGAAATTGTCGTCAACACCAGACCCGCATCCCCATAACGCGGCCATGAGGGGAACCGCCATCCACTTCAAACACTTTTTTCTGTTCATAAATCTTTCAATTACCATGGACTCCGAACGCCCGCAGCCCATTATTCCTTTATTCCTATAATTCAATTACTAACGCATCTTTCACCCTCTTTTCTTCTTAAAAGAAACAGAATGGTACATTACGCAAATATAAAAAAATATGCGATAGATAACAATATTTTTATACCCGAAGAATCAAAGATCTACCACAATTCACAATTCGTCATTCTTAATTCATGACGCTTAATTCTCAACTCCTTTGCATCATCCACAAGAAAAACTTACCTTTACGCGGAAAAAAAGAGGAATATCATGATAAAAAACATACTATTCGACCTGGGAGGCGTCATCGTGGACATAGACATGGAGAAGCTCACACGAGGTTTCTACTCGCTCGGCATGTCCAAATGGTTCCTGTGGCTGCGCAAGAGGACCATCAAGAAATACTTCTCCCGTTATATGTGCGGGACAATCAGCACGCCGGACTTCGTGGCTTGGATGAAGAGCCACTGCGGAAAGAATACAACTGACGAGGAGGTGAAGGATATGTTCAACAGCGTACTCATCACCCTGCCCGACCATGTCCTCGGCATGATTGACCAACTGCACGTACAGTACCCCACCTACCTGCTCAGCAATATCAACGACCTACACTACAACGCAGTGCTCGACCGATGGTTCGGTGGCGAACGGGCGAACATCACCCAACACTTCGACAAGGTCTTCTTCAGCCATGAGATGGGTCTGGAGAAGCCCGACCCGGAGATTTTCAAGCAGGTAATCAAAGAGAGCGGCATCCGTCCGGAAGAGACCATCTTCATCGACGACACGCAAGAGAACCTCGACAGCGCCAAACAGCTGGGGTTCCATACGCTCTTGGCGGACAGGGAACGCAAGTGGGAGAAGGCGCTGCGTGACATGCTATCGCAACCAGCCAATTAACGTATTGAATTATAGCAAGCTAAAGAGTTAAATATAAATTCTTTAAAACAAATGAATTTGAAATAAAAAACACCAACCAGTAGGGGTATAATCCTCTGCATAATACTTAAAATCATGAGTTTAAAAGATATATTCTTTTTTTATGGCAAAAAGGTATCTGTGATAAGTTTTGGTAACGGGCTGGCGAACATTTTCGTCGACTGTACTCTTGTCAAGGTATGCAAATTAGATTATTGCAAAAAAATAATGAAGGAACTGAAAATTAAGACGAATGAATAATGAATCGACACAAATTCGTCAATAGCAACAAGGTCGAACTTTTAACAAAACAATAAATGAAGAACTTTAAACCCGGTCCGTGGATGCTCCCCCTCCCGGTACTGATCATAGGCACCTACGACGCCAACGGCAAGGCCAACGCCATGAACGCCGCCTGGGGAGGCCAATGGGAGGAGAACGAGATCATGATCTGCATGGGCGCCCATGCCACGACGAATAACCTGAACCGCTGCGGAGAGTTCACCGTGGCCTTCGGTACCGAGGAGACCCTGACCGCCTGCGACTACGTGGGTATCGTAAGCGCCAAGAAAGTACCCAATAAGATGGAGAAGACTGGATGGAAGGAGAGCAAGGCGCCTCACGTGAACGCACCTGTGTTCGACGTCTTCCCCATGACCTTGGAGTGCCGCATCAAAGAGAAGGTCGGTGCGGACGAGAACGGCTACAACATCATCGCGGAGATCGTGAACATCCTCGCAGACGAGAAGTGTCTCGCGGAGGATGGGAAGCCGGACGTAGAGAAGATGCACCTCATCGCCTACGACCCGATCCACAAGGGCTATATCCGCCTCGGACAGACTGTCGGCAAAGCCTTCCACGACGGTAAGAACCTTTAACACAAACTTTTATAATCAGACAACAATGTCAGCAAAAAAATTAAACACCTCCATCCAGCTGGAGAAGGACCTCTTCAAACAAATCTATAAGTCCATGCAGGGAGATGTCCTGCAAGAAATCATCAAGGCGACCCGCATACCTACCAAGCAGAACTACTGGAAAAACTCGCTGGAAGGCCATAGCATCAAGGTGGACGAAAAACTCCTGAACAAATACTACAACCTCTTCAACGAGGTGAAGAACAAACTGGGCTTCAAGGAGAAGGTGGATTTCTACATCACAGGATGCTCCGAAGTCAACGCATTCGCCATCATGGCGCAGGAGAAGGACGAAGCGCATATCATCAACATCAACTCCGCCCTGATCCAACTCATGACGGAAGAGGAGCTAAAATTCGTCATCGGACATGAGCTCGGCCACCTCATCAACCAGGACGCGCGCCTACTCAACCTGGTGACTTTCGTCTTCCAGGACGGAGATATCCCCGTACTGCTCACCCACAAAATCAGGCTGTGGCAACAACTCGCCGAATTGGTGGCGGACCGTTACGGATACATGGCGGTCGGAAACCTAAATAGCTGCATATCAGCCTTCTTCAAGATGTCTTCCGGACTCGACTTCGACAAGATGGGCATCGACTTCGACTCCTTCATCAAGGAGAACATCAAACGTCTGAACTACTTCAAGGAAGAAGAGGGTCTCAGCTGCGACGACCACCCGATCAACCCGATCCGCGTGGAGGCCATCCACCTCTTCTCCGAGGCGCAAAGCGACAAGGAACTGACCGAGAAGATGCAGGGACTCATCGAAATACTCATGAAGGTGCGCAGTTCCGAACTGGACAAGAACCTCTCGGTTTTCATCGCCACGGCGGGTCTCATCATCGCCTCCTGCGACGGCTACATCAACCCGAATGAGACCGACCAGATACTGGACAACCTCGCCGCCCTGCAGATATTCCCGATCCAATACATCGAGGAACTCTCCAAACAGAACATCTCGAAACTATTCGAGGAGTCCGTCAAGAACATCCTGGAGATCAACCCTACCCTACGTGACACCATGTTGCTCTACATCATGGGCATCATCATCGCGGACAAACGGTTCGACCCGAAGGAGATCGACCTCCTCTACAACATCGGCGAAGACCTTCTCGGCTACTCCCGCAAGGAGATCGCCCACTACTTCGCCGCCGCCATCCAAGAGGGCTTCACACCTAGTCACGAAGGATTGAAATGAGGTATTCCTCTGCTTCCCTCCATAACATAATTAAACTTTTTTATGTATTAATTAAGATTGAAATAAATCAAAAAATAAAAAGATTGACAAAAATAAAAGGACTATTTTGCACAACCTACCCACAAAAACACTATCTTAGAGCGTTTTTAATAGGGTAAAATCTTCATGGAACCATTTTCCTTCTGACATGGGCCATGAGGGTATAGTATTAACATAAAATTATTACACCATGAAAAAGAAAGGGTTATTATTAGCAGCCGCAATTGGGGTCTGTGGAACGGTTTGCGCGAACACGAAAGTGGTTTCTATTGAATTCAAAGACCTAACAAAGAAATCATTTGTATTGTCGGAATCACCAAAATTCCAGTACAGGAACGACAGTTTGGTCGTGAACGGAAGCGCTTCAACCGCCTATCCATTCCAGAACGTAAGCAAGTTCTATTTCGAGGATAGCGAGGAGTCTGGAATACCAGCCGTCGCATCAAACGAGGTACGCATCACCTACTTAGACAACCAAAACATTTTGGTCGAGGGACTGAAGGCAGGTTCGAACGTTGAATTGTTCTCCTTGTTGGGTCAACTGATTGAAAAGAAGAGCACAAAAGATGGCGAAGCGCTTCAATTCAAATTGCCTAACGACAAAGGCGTCTATGTTTTGAAAGTGGACAATCAATCTATCAAAATCGTAAAAAAGTAAAGTCATGAAAAAATATATACTCACAGGCGTGGTGACGCTTTTTTGCGCCATCACAGCCACCGCTACACCCAAAATGTACGTGGATGAAAAGGTAAGCGATGGAATCCAAACACACATCTACGACATCTCCGTAGTGGATTCCGTTGTCCATCAAACCGTCGATTCCGTTCAGCAAGTGAAGGTCATGATGAGCCGTCACAACCACGACATCTATCCAGCGAAAAACCTAGATCAGGTCTACTTCACCCTTGGCGATAATAAAATCGACACGAAACTAGCTTCTTTCAGTGGTTGCAAGGGGGGAAAGACAAACGAGAACAGCAACGGTCTCTCCCCTCACCACAACGACACCATCGCCACCTATAGATATGACCGTGAGAATAAGATGTTGCATATCAAGCTAATATCAGTCATTGGTGATTGCTGTGGAGACGGATGGATCGTAAACGCAGCCACACAGGATAGTACCATTGTCCTAAATCCTGCGCAAACCGGCGACAAATCATGCAACTGCATTTGCGAGTTCGACGTGGAAGTGGATCTGACAAACATAGAACCTCGTCTATACCACTTCGTGGTGAGGGATGACAAATTCACCATCGACCTCTCCGAAAGCATGGAGGGTATTATCCTGGACATTCCAAGAGGCTACTACAATAGAAGCAGCGATTGCAAGTACGTCGACGACGGATTCAACGATATCTTCCCACGGGAAGACGGTTTTCCTCCTATCTACCCAACTGCGCCTAACCAAGACACGGATATTGACATGACAAAGGAGAGTCACGCATTGGTGAAATACATCTTCGAGCCAGAAAACGGAACGGCTTTCATCGTCTCCGTCAATAGGGTGTTCAACTGTTGCTCCGCAAAAGGTTCCAAGGTGAGGGTTTCAGGAGATACGATCTTCGTCAACTCTTACGAAATCTTCATGAGCGAAGAGATGTGCGACTGCGTTTGTCCATACGACATCTCAACCACGATAGAGAATCTGAAACCTAAAAAATATATCTTCATCGTGGACGGCACGGAGTTCAAAATAGATTTGGAGAAAGACACTGTACTTAGCAACACGATATACGATTTCGAACGTGGATTGTTCGTCAAGAACAGCCCATGCAAAAACGAGGAACTGTCCGGCGACAAAGAAGACTTCGAACCGGAACCGACGCCTACCACACCTGAACGACTTGAGGGAAGCGACACGCTGGTCTCCTATCAGTTCGACCCGACAACTGGCACGGGACTTATCGTATCCCACAACCTTCAACTGAATTGCTGCAGCGAGAAGGGTTCCCAAACAACCATAGATGCAAGCGACATCACTATCACCACGACGGAAGAGGGAGATGAATGGTGCAGATGCACTTGCACCTACGACATCACCACCAAAGTGATGGGGCTGCACCTCAACAAGAAGTATACGTTCAACGTGGACGGCACGAAATTCGATGTGAAATTCGATGGCGAAACGCCTATCAGTGGGGTTGTCACCAAATGAACGAATAGCAAGTTCCCTCCAATAGGGAAAGAAACATAACGGAATAGCATATTTTAGGGTATTTTTATTACATTTGTGGAGGTGCAGGATAATGTACCTCCACATTTTTTATAGAACGAGTATGGCACTAAAAAAGATTATCAATCCATGGTATAATTACCCCGGCTACAACTGCTTCGGCTGTAGTCCCGACAACCCTATCGGCCTCCATCTGAGCTTCTACGAGGATGGAGATTACATCGTGAGCACCTGGCATCCAAGCAAGAACTACCAGGGCTGGATCGACACGATGCACGGAGGCATTCTGAGCACACTGATCGACGAGGTGTGCGGATGGGTCGTCACCCGCAAAATGCAGGCGAGCGGCTATACCGTGCAGCTGAACGTGAAGTTCCGCAAAGCGGTCCCGACCAACGAACCCGAGCTGACAATCCGCGCCAAGGTGGATAAACAGGTGCGCAACCTCGTCTACCTCCACGCAGAGATAACGAACAGCAAAGGCGAGCTCTGCAACGAAGGCGAGGTGGTCTACTTCCTGATGAACGAGGAGAAATCCAAGGAGATGGGCTTCCTGCAATGCAAGGTGGAGGGGGAATAGTACGGGGGATTAAAAAAATGTGACGGACGGCGACGATCCTCCGTCCTCAGGTAGAGACGGTGTGCACATCGTCTCTCGAGGGTCACAAGAATTATCCAAGCACCTTTCTTATGCATTTCGACACACATTGGTATATTTACTTAATATCCAACGCAGGCATAAACGAATGACAGCATTAATTACATTTTTGCGACATCCCTACATTCATGCATTCTGAATTTTTATACGCTTAGCCAATTGTAGGAAGTAATCATTTGACCAAATGGTGGTTTCTGCTCTATTTTTCAGGAACGGCTCCACATCTGCGACCACCATCTTTATATCAGTCGAAGACAGACGTTCCTTCAATCGCTCATCAAACTCTTCCTTGCTCAATTCCAACCCATTAAACTGTCTTGTACGCTCTTGCAGATGTATGAAATCAAGTGGGATACCATTCCTCACATACCATTCAAAATCGTACCAATCTCGCCCTTTCACCCTCTGTTTCCAACTGCGGAATAGCAAAGCATGCATCTTACCAGCAAACAAGTCCGACAAAGTGAAACAACGAACCATAAAAGAAAAAGGTTGCAACAACAGAAGATCCTCTGTCTTAAATTTCATAGGAGGATTGGCATCCACCTCTATCTTAATTTTAATGCTCTTCTCTGTCTGAAATGTGAGGTCATACACATCAGTATTGTCTTTTAAGAAAGCAGATTCAACTTTTCCAAAGTTTCGTTTGTCTTTTTTGCTGATTTCAACTCTTCTCCCGAGGCTCTCGAACTCATCTATGATGGATGGAAAATAGTTTTCGAATCGGAAATCTTCCTCATTTGTCATTAGAGAGAAGTCCATATCTTCACTAAACCTGTTCAATCCATGAAAGATACGCAGACATGTTCCCCCATAAAACGCCGCATGATCGAAAAAGCCGCCACGATACAAGCCGGCAAGTGCGATTTGCTGGTTTACCTCAAAGACAGCATTTCGTCGCTGTTGCTCAGTTGAACAGTCGTATGCTGAAAGCATATTCTGATATATTTCGTTCATCGTTCCAAAATATTAGCAAGTAAATTCAACGTCACTTTCTTTTTCCCCACCTCCGCACATCGACGAAAGATTGTAGGATCCATTTTCTCAAAAGCATCCATGTCCAAACGAAAATCATTTTCGAGGCAATCCAACAACTCTCTCCTATATCGAAGGTTCAATCCATGCGTATTGACAATCAAATCGCATAGGGCCTTTTCTGGCGAAGCCATGATAAACTGGGCACTGCCAGATTTCACCTGAGTCAATCCGATGCCATAATATTCAACCGGGCATGAAAGGTATTGAAAGCGTCCGAGACTATTCTCAAAGCTACGGGAATGTTTGATGGTCATCGACTGCATCGTATAGACCATTTCTGGAATAAGACCATAATAGCGTAAGGCTGAAAGCATGGAGACATACGAAGGCCCATACAGATGATTCGCTATCAGTTCGGTCGATATTGTCACCCCACTTTTTTTCGGACTGACGACATACAATCCACGCTTAAGCCGAATGATTTCACCCAATTTTTCCAACTCACGCACTTTTTGGTTTTTCCCGACAAGTTCAGGGAACAAACCACCAATAGTTTTGTTGGTTATAGGTATGTTTTTTAATGTCCTCAAATTATCCATGCCTCAAAAATAGTAAAATTTCGAACACTAAGATATATTTTTTATGTTTTTCTGTACGGATTTTTACTCTTCTGGTTTTACAGCAAATTCTTCCAATGTTCCACTGGTATTACCAAATCTCCACAAAACACCATATCATACGAAGCAAAATTATATATATTTTTTGGGAAGAAATTAAACAAAACATTTTTACATGCAAACAAACACGAAGTTTGGGATCATACATCTCACTCAAAATACTTAGGCCACACTTCTTCCAACCTTTTCGCGATATTATAAGCCAGCACAGGAGGCACCGCATTGCCAATCACCTTATAGGCTCCAGAGGCGCTAACTGCGAAACGACTCGTGCCAGCCTTGCGGTAAACGAACGGATAGTCCGGCGGAAATGTTTGTATCAAGGCGCACTCCCTTGGAGTCAATCTTCTTTCTTTCAATCCCTTACTTAGTTCTTCTGTGTATTTTCCGCCATGCTCCGCCGACAAACGTCGGTACTCTATGTTTCCATGGTGCTCGGACCTGATCGTCGGGCCTAAACCCCTGAGGTTCACCTCACTCTGTCCTTGGCAGTGGCTACCCATGTACTTCGCCTTCGAGTAATTGACGTGGGAGAGATCCGCGCTATCCTCAGGCTCTTTCAAATCACGGAAGACATCCGCACACGTCACAGGAGGCAATAGGTTTGGATCCTTCATCGTATAAGCGTGGGTTGGCGTCGGATAAGGATTGTATTCTTCCGGAATGTTCCCGCTCTCGAAGATCCTTCTCGCGGTCTCATTCAGCGCGGATTTCTTCACACCGATGAAGATCACACGCTCCCGCATCTCCGGCACACCATAGTTGCCCGCATTCAACACCTGGGGATCAAACACGTAATAATCATGGCCATCCGCAGAGGCGAAATCCTTTTGGATGATATCCTTCACATCCCCCAAACTGACCAATCCCTTCACGTTCTCCGCAATGAAGATCTTAGGCTTGACGATGTCTATCACCTGCTTCATCCAGAAATAGAGTTTTCCTCTCGTCTCTTCCGAAGCCTCATCCTCCGTCCTTTTCTCGCCATTATGGCTCATCTGGGAGTCGAAGCCCTTCCGCTTGCCCGCGACGCTGAAATCCTGGCAAGGAAAACCGCCCGTGACAATATCCACGGAGGAGGGGAAAGCGTTGTCACCATTCTGATGCGCCTTGACCAAATCCACCACACTCTCCGTATGGAACACATCACCGCCGCAACCGAACCGTCCCATGTATTTCGTCCACGAATGGAAAGCCTCCGACAAGATATCGTTGGCGAAGACCGTACGAAAGCGGTTCTTCTTCAGGAGGACCCAATTGTCATTGACCGCACGCTCAATCCAGCCTGACGTTTCCGGGACAGACCTTCTATTGCAGATAAATCCGCCTTCGAAGCCAAGGTCCATGCCTCCGCAACCAGAGAATAGAGAGAGGACGTTCAAGCACTCCTTCTTGGAATGTCCCTTCAGAGGAGCGGTACAAGCCTCTTCAGTGCCAGACAAGAAGTCCGCCACCTCTTCCTTGTTATATGGATTGGACCGATTCATCATTCACAAATGTTTTTATTAAAAGAAGGCTCGATACGAGACCGAGCCTTCTTTCCAAATATTATTTAGAGTAATTTATTAATACTCCATCTTCGTCATACGAACGTATGATTGGTAACGCTTCTTAGCCATCTCCTCAGAGGCGTTGAACAACTCTTGTGCCTCGTTAGGGAATTGCTTCATAACGGAAGCGTAACGAACCTCACCCTTCAAGAAGTCTTGGAACTTGCTGTAATCAGGCTCTTTTGAATCCAATGTGAATGGGTTCTTGCCTTCAGCCTCCAAAGCTGGGTTGAATCTCCACAAGTGCCAGTATCCACACTCAACGGCCTTAGCCTCCTCAGCCTGAGCCTTGCCCATGCCGGCCTTCAAACCGTGGTTGATACATGGAGCGTATGCGATAACCAAAGATGGTCCGTCGTATGCCTCAGCCTCCTTAAGCGCCTTCAAGCATTGAGCTTGGTTAGCACCCATAGCGATCTGAGCCACATAAACATAACCATAAGTGGTAGCGATCATACCCAAATCCTTCTTACGTACTCTCTTACCGGATGCGGCGAACTTAGCGATAGCGCCAAGAGGAGTAGCCTTAGAAGACTGACCACCCGTGTTAGAGTAAACCTCAGTATCCAATACCAAGATGTTCACGTTCTTACCAGAAGCGATCACGTGATCCAAACCTCCGTAACCGATATCGTATGACGCACCGTCACCACCGATGATCCATTGAGAACGCTTGATCATATAGCCAGTCAACTCTGACAATTGCTTGCAGTGGTCGCACTTGCTCTTACCAGCCTCAACGATAGGGATGATCTTCTCAGTGATCTCTTGTGACTTAGCGGCGTCGTTTCTGTTATCCAACCAAGCTTGGAACAACTCCTTAGCATCAGCAGGCGTGCAGTCAGCGGCGATAGCCTCAGTCATGATCTTCACGATACGCTCGCGCATCTTCTCGTTAGCCAATTCCATACCCAAACCGAACTCGCAGAAGTCCTCGAACAAAGAGTTAGCCCAAGCTGGACCTTGCCCCTTCTCGTTCTTCGTGTAAGGAGTGGATGGGATAGAACCAGAGTAGATAGAAGAACAACCCGTTGCGTTAGCCACGATCTCGCGGTTACCGAACAATTGGGAGATCAACTTCACGTATGGAGTCTCACCACAACCCGAGCAAGCGCCGGAGAATTCGAACAATGGAGTAGCGAACTGAGAGTTCTTAGGGTTGGCAGTGATGTCAACCAAGTGTTGCTTGCTGGAAACCTTCTTAACAGCGTATTCCCAGTTAGCGGACTCAACAGCCGTAGCCTTGGATTCAGGATCAAATGCGACCATCTTAAGAGCTTGCTTGCCCTTCTCTGGGTTGTTACCCAAACATACGTCAACACAGTTGCCGCAGCCCAAGCAATCCAAAACGCCAACCTGCATACGGAACTTCATGCCCTTCATGGCAGCAGGCGCCTTCATCTCGATCATGTCACCATTCATGCCCTTAGCCTCATCGTCAGTCATAACGATTGGACGGATACATGCGTGAGGACAAACGAACGCACAGTTGTTACATTGGATACAGTCAGCGGCATTCCATTGAGGAACGAACGCAGACACACCACGTTTCTCGTATGCAGCTGTACCAGCAGGCCATTCACCATCCTCGATGCCCTTGAATGCGGAAACAGGCAACAAATCACCGTTCTGCGCATTGATAGGACGAACGATCTTATTGATGAACTCAGGATCGTCGTTCTTCTTAGCTGCATCCTCGCCGAGCTTAGCCCAAGCTGGATCGATAGCCAACTCTTTATATTCACCACCACGGTCTACCGCAGCGTAGTTCTTGTTCACGACATCCTCACCCTTCTTTCCGTAAGACTTAACGATGAACTTCTTCATCTGCTCAACAGCCAACTCTACAGGGATGACGCCTGTGATACGGAAGAATGCTGATTGAAGGATGGTATTGGTACGGTTACCCAAACCGATCTCTTGAGCGATCTTGGTAGCGTTGATGTAGTAAACCTTGATATTGTTCTTAGCGAAGTATGCCTTCACCTTGTTAGGCAAGTTCTTAGCCAACTCCTCGCCTTCCCAGATCGTGTTCAACAAGAACGTACCGTTCTTCTGCAAACCACGAGTCACATCGTACATGTGGAGGTAAGCCTGAACGTGGCAAGCCACGAAGTTAGGCGTGTTCACCAAGTAAGTGGAACGGATAGGCGTATCACCGAAACGCAAGTGTGAGCAAGTGAAACCTCCTGACTTCTTAGAGTCGTAAGAGAAGTATGCTTGACAGTGCTTGTTGGTGTTGTCACCGATGATCTTCACAGAGTTCTTGTTAGCGCCGACAGTACCATCAGCACCCAAACCGTAGAACTTAGCCTCGAACATGCCGGCGCCACCCACAGCAACCTCCTCCTTCTTAGGAAGGGAAGTGAAGGTAACATCGTCCACGATACCGATCGTGAAGTGGTTCTTAGGCTCCTTCATCGCCATGTTCTCATATACAGAGATGATTTGAGCAGGAGTAGTATCGTTAGAACCCAAACCGTAACGGCCACCGATCACCTTAGGAGAATCCTTCACGTCGAAGAATGCCTCGCGAACGTCCAAATACAAAGGATCACCATTTGCACCTGGCTCTTTTGTTCTATCCAATACGGTAACCACCTTAGCAGTCTTAGGAACTGCAGCGAGCAAATGCTTGGTTGAGAATGGGCGGAACAAGTGAACAGCCACCAAACCAACCTTCTCGCCCTTAGCGGCCAAGAAATCGATCACCTCACGGATACACTCCGTAACGGAACCCATGGCGATGATGACACGGTCAGCATCCTTAGCACCATAGTAATCGAACAAACCATAGTTACGTCCAGTGATCTTAGAGATCTCCTTCATGTAGTTCTCAACGATCTCAGGAACGTTGTTGTACATTGTATTGCAAGACTCACGGTGAGTGAAGAACGTATCAGGGTTCTCCGCCATACCGCGCATTACAGGCTTATTTGGATTCAAAGCTCTTGAGCGGAATTCAGCCAACTTCTCTTGGTCGATCAATCCAGCCAAATCCTCGTTGTCCAACTTCTCGATCTTCTGGATCTCGTGGGAAGTACGGAATCCGTCGAAGAAGTTCAAGAAAGGAACTTGAGACTTAATGGTTGACAAGTGTGCTACACCAGCCAAATCCATAACCTCCTGTACTGAACCCTCAGCCAACATCGCAAAACCAGTCTGACGGCATGCGTAAACGTCCTGATGGTCACCGAAGATACAGAGAGAGTGGGATGCGATGGTACGAGCTGATACATGGAACACAGCCGGCATCTTCTCCGCAGCGATCTTGTACATGTTAGGGATCATCAACAACAGACCCTGGGAAGCGGTGTAAGTGGATGTCAACGCACCCGCTTGGATTGCACCGTGAACTGCACCAGCGGCACCTGCCTCTGACTGCATTTCTGTTACAGACACTGTCTCGCCGAAGATGTTCTTGCGACCTTGAGCGGCCCACTCATCCACGTGCTCTGCCATCGTTGAAGATGGTGTGATTGGGTAGATACAGGCGCACTCGCTGAACATATAGGAAATATGTGCAGCAGCCTCATTACCATCACAAGTGATGAATTTCTTTTCTTTAGCCATAATTTTATAAATTGAACAATAAAAATTTCGATCTCAACTGTGAAAAACAACCATTTTCACACGAAACGCAAAATTAGTAAAAATTTTTTTCATAATCCGCAAACATCAGACATGTTTACTTTTTTTTATTACGAAAACAATATCGTCCTAACCATTCGTTTGAAAATCATTCATTTAAGGCTAAACCGGCCTCAATGCACCAGAAAAAAGCTCTTCATTCTCCTTCGTTTCTCCTCATTTTAGAGGAGACTGTAAACGACCCGAAAGTGGCTCGCAACGCCCTAAACCTCACTGAGACACGGCAAAAATTCTTTTTTCATCACCTATGTAAAATGTATGATGAAAAGTTGTAACTTTGCATATATATTGCGTTGGACAAAAAGACAAAAAATAAATTTAATATATCGCATAATATGAAACGCATCCTAAAAATTGGAGGAATCGCCCTATTAGCAATCATCGTACTGCTCGCGGTACTTCCCTTCTTGTTCAAAGACAAGGTTAAAGAAGTGGTTATCAACGAAGTGAACGACATGTTAGACGCGGAATTGTACATGGGAGACTTTTCCATGAACTTCTTCAAACATTTCCCGAACGCGTCTGTATCCATCGAAAACGTCGGAGTTGTCGGCGAAAACGAATTCGCGGGGGATACCTTGGCGGACATCGGCAAGCTCACCGCCGTGATCGATCTCTCCAGCCTATTCGCAGATGCGTACGTGATCAACTCGATCGAAATCATCAATCCTACCTTCCACGCCAAGGTGTTGGAGGACGGAAAGGCGAACTGGGACATCATGAAGAGCGATTCCACGGAGAGCGCTGAGGAGGATACCACAAGCTCCGCCGCCATTCTATTAGCCCTCGACAAATTCCTCATCGAGAACCTGTGCGCTTCTTACGACAACAAACAGGATAGCATGTCGGCTTCCGTCGACCACCTCTACCTGAACCTAGCGGGCGACCTCGCCTTGGACAAGGAGGCGCTCGCTAACATCAAGACATTCCAACTGATGTTCGACAAGGTTGCCTATGCGGACGACAAATCGGCCACCACAGCATTGCTGGAAAAGACGAAACTGGATTTCTCGGGTAACGTGAGCGAAAGCGTCTCAGACATACACCTTTTATTGGATGTGGACTCCATCTCCGTCGCCCTCTCTAACATTCCGTACCTGAACAAAGCGAAGACGAACGCGGACATCAAGATTCAGGCGGACTTGGCGAACGACAAGTATACTTTCGGAGAGAACCAACTCTCCTTGAACGAAATCAAGGCGAACTTCTCCGGTTTTGTGCAATTGATCGACACGACCGCCATCGACATGGATCTGGCGCTGAACACGCCTGGCATCGATTTCAAACAGATCCTCTCTCTGATCCCTGCCATCTATGCGGATGATTTCGCCTCTATCCAAACGTCTGGTGAGGTTGCCCTCTCCGCCACCGCTAAGGGACGCATGGAGGGAGACACGCTTCCTGCCATCAACGCGGACCTGAAGATTTCGAACGCTATGTTCAAATACCCGGACTTGCCTAGCTCCGTCAACGACATCAACATCAGCGCCAATATCACCAACCCAGGGAACATCACCGATTCCACCGTCATCAACGTGGAGAAACTGGGCTTCAAAATGGCTGGCAACCCATTTGACGTGACCCTGCTGATGAAAACACCAATCTCTGACCCGGACTTCCACTTCGGTGCTAACGGAACCATCGATTTCAGCAAGCTGACGGAGGTGGTCCACCTGAGCGACATGAAGATCAACGGTATCATGACCGCAGCGCTGAAGGCGAACGGCAAGATGTCTTACGTGGACAAGGAGCAATATGACTTGTTCACCATCTTAGGTTCCCTCAATCTCAAGGACTTCATCCTGAAGATGAACTCACTGGACTTCGACGTGAACATGAACAACGCCAACATGGAGTTCACCTCCCAAAACGTGAAGATGAACGCGGACTTAGGCTTGGGCAAATCAGACCTGAAGCTGGACGGAACACTGCAGAACTTCCTGCAATACGCGGTTAGGGGCGAGACCATCAAGGGTACCCTGAACGTCAGCTCCAACTACATCGACGCAAACGAGTTGTTAGGCGGAGAAGAGGAAGAGAGCGCCAACACGAATCCTGAAAGCGCTACGGAGAATACCATCATCGACATCCCTGGCAACGTCGATTTCGCACTGACCACAGACATCAACAAACTGCTCTTCGAGGATATAGAAGTGACCCAACTGAAAGGAAAACTCGCCTTGAAAGAGAAGGTGGCGAAGATCAGCACCCTGAGCGGTAACACGATGGGTGGATCCTTCAACGTCAACGGAGAATACGACGTGAAGGACACGCTCTCCCCGAAAGTGGATCTAGCATTAGGATTGAAGGAGATGAAGATCTCCGAAGTCTTCACCAAGGTCTCCACCGCCAACAAACTGGCTCCGATATTGTCAGACGCTTCGGGTAACTTCTCGATGGACCTGAAATTCGACTCCAAACTGGACCATGGCATGACGCCTAACCTCTCCACTGTCAATGGAAAGGGTAAATTCTCCTCCAAAGAGGTGGGTCTGAGCGACGTGAAGGCTTTCAGCATGATCGAGGACAAAACCAAGGCGATTAGCGCCCTTGCCAATAAGATCAAAATGCCTTCACTGAAAAATCCACAGATGAAGGACATCAACATCAAGTTCGCTATCAAGAACGGAAGGTTGGAGATCGATCCATTCGAGACCGCTATCCAGACCGCTCTGTTCAAATTCTCCGGTTCGTCGGGTCTCGACCAGACATTGGACTACATCTCCACCATTTCGCTCAAAACCATCACGGATAAGATACCGGTGGCATTGGATGTGAAGATCGGTGGTACATTCACCGCTCCAAAGGTAAGCGTCGGAGCAGCATCCACCCTCGAATCCATCAAAGAAAAAGCGTTGGAGGTTGTAGACAAGGCGAAAGAAAAGGCCATTGCGGAGGCGAAGGCACAACGCGACAAAATGGTGGCGGAGGCCAAAGCACAGCGTGAGAAGATGATCGCGGAAGCTCAGAAAGGGGCGGACAAACTAGTGGAAGAGGCGAAGGCTAACTCCCAGAAGTTGCAGGACAAGGCCACCAATCCTCTAGCCAAAGCGGCCGCCAAAAAGACAGGTGACGCAGGCATCAAAAAAGCGCAGGAGCAAGCCAACAAAATGGTGAACGAAGCCGCAACGGCCGGTGACAAACTGATTCAGAACGCAGAGAAGAACGGAAACGCTCTGATCGAGAAGGCTTCCGCCGCAGGCAACAACAACAAGAAAACAGAATGATTGAAATAGGAAAAATAAATAAACTGACCGTACAATCCGTCGGTCAGAAAGAGGTGATTGTAGTCTCCGATGAGGGAGAGAAATTCAACATACCATCCGAGGAGTTCTCCGAAGCCCCTCAGGAGGGGGATGTTGTGAAGATATTCCTCTACAAGGATGCGGACAAGAAGACGATTGGATCGGCGAAGATTCCTCTCGCCATCGCAGGCGAGTTCGAATTCCTCCCGGTAGTACAAGTATCCTCAGCGGGCGCCCTGCTCGACTGGGGACTGAAACGCAAGCTTTTCCTTCCTTCCAAGGAGCAGACCAGCAAACTCACCCTCGGCGGCACCTACCTCGTGCACGTCTTCTATGACCACCATACGGAACAGGTCATCGCCAGCATGCACGTGGATGACTTCCTCGACCTGGACAAGCCAACCTACAAAAGGAACGACGAAGTGGATATTCTCTTCGCCAAGGAGACCGACCTCGGCTACAAGGTAATCGTGGACGATGCCTACTGGGGCCTGGTTTACCACAGCGAAATCTTCGAACACATAGACTTCGCCATGCGCACCAAAGGCTACGTGAAAAGCGTGCGGGAGGACGGTAAACTCGACGTGGCCCTACAACCACAAGGGTACAAGGTGGTGGATGCCATCAGCGAGCAAATACTCGATGAACTGAGACGTAGGAACGGCTATCTGCCTATGAACGACAAGACAGACGCAGACATCATCTACAACACTTTCGGATGCAGCAAGAAAGCCTTCAAGAAGACTTTGGGTTCACTGTACAGACAACGGATCATCATCATCGGAGACGATGGCATCAGACTGACGGAGAAGAAAGGATAAGGGTGTGTACGAAATGATACGTTCAACAAATATATACAGACAATAAAAAATTGAATTATGAGGAGACTAAGAAATCTGCTATTCGTTGCCTGTTGCATGGCTGCACCGTCAATTGGGGCGAGTGGCACAATGAACAATCTAAAAGTCGAATGTGAATCAGGAGAGGTACTATTGTTCCCTCTAGAAAAGGAACCACTCGTCACACTATCAAACAACTCATTGAAAATAAGCTGCGAAGACAGTGTCTATGTACAAGAAATCAGCAAAGTGAAAAGTTGGGGATACGTCGAACTCTCCTCAGGTGTGGTAGAGTCACCAGCAGGACAGGTGTATAACGTCATCGTATCGCATAATAGTGCGACTGTGACATCCAGCCAACTGAAGTCTCTCCGCCTGTTCGGCATCAACGGAAGCCTATTAGGGGTAGCCCGTGCCGTGGATGGTGAAGCCACCATTTCCCTAACGTCAGTGCCCCAAGGAACATACATCCTACAAATTAACGAAGAAACATCAGTAAAGATTCTAAAGAAATGAAACATAGATTATTAATCATCGTCTTTGCCATCCTACCTTTTTCTTTATTCGCTCAGTACTCGGCGAAAATAGTGACAAAGGCAGGAACCACTTTTACGTTTTCGATTGATAGCGTCGCAAGCATCCGTTTTGAGACGGATGAAACCCACAGTTTCGATGCGAACGGATATGAATATGTGGATTTGGATTTGCCAAGCGGTAAGATGTGGGCGACCTGCAATATAGGAGCCAAATCTCCGGAGGAATTTGGGAACTACTATGCGTTCGGTGAAGTAGAACCAATGGTTGGGGAAGATTTCATACAAAAAAGGCACTACATGAATGACGAAAAAGATTTACTGTATGATATGGCCACTCGTAGTGACCCTCTTTTTTCCTGCTACTATCCCTATCCATGCGCACTTCCCGACAAATATGACGCAGCCCATGTCGTGATGGGGGGAGATTGGCAAATCCCGACAGAAGATGATTACCTAGAATTGAGAGATGCCTGCGAAGCCCTCTTGGACACAATCAACGGAATACCAGGATGCTATTGGGTAAGCAAATCCAACGGTAACTCCATCTTCTTCCCCTTCGCTGGATACCTTGATAACGAAGCGGTAGGCTCCAAAGTAACCATCGTAGACACCATGCACAGTGCAAAATACTACACCAGTAATATATGCACTACTCTAAGAGAAAGGAGCTCCTCTGTGAATGCATTTAGTATTGTAACAGCTAATAATAAAATATCATACGTCAATACTGGTCTCATTTATCGTCCTCACGGAACACCGATTCGAGCCGTTTCAAAGTCAAAAAAAATAATAACAGTGGAATTAACCAATGGTGAGACCCAAAGCCACAACGTGGAGGAGGTGATCGCCATACCCCACTTCCCGACCTTCGACCCCAACGGTTACGATTACGTGGATCTCGGTCTTCCCAGCGGGTTGAAATGGGCCACCCAGAATGTGGGAGCAAAATCACCATCAGAAAGCGGTGATTTCTTCGCATGGGGAGAGACCGAACCAAAAGAGAGCTATACAAACATGAATTATCTGGGAGGTATTCAAGGAGGTTGGAATTGGTGGGATTTAGGCAAACCAGATGATCCTTTAGCAGACTACTGCTATCCAAACTTTGGTCCACTGCCAATGGAATATGATGCTGCAAGAGCCAACATGGGAGGAACCTGGAGAATGCCAACCCTGGACGAGTGCCTGGAATTAAAAGATAATTGCATAATGGAACCGACTACACTTAACGGTGTGGACGGATACCAATTTACAAGCAAAACCAACGGGGCTTCCATCTTTATACCATGCGTGGGAAGATATGGTGACGAAGGGCTCGAAAACGCAAACTGCGGAAGTACAATGTCTTTGTCTCCGTTGATTATGACTTCGTCACCAGGATACGATGCAGAGCTATGTAGTGCACTTTCCCCCTTATATTACATCAATTCCAGTCGATATCAAGGTCTTCTTGTCCGTGCCGTTTCCGACTGAAATGGACAACATACGAGATATTTAAGGGATGTCAGATGGTGGAACTAACTCACACCGTCTGACATTCTTTATTTGCTGGTGCTAATCATTTTGACAGGCATAAAACAAGTCGTTAATTAGCCCAAATTAATTCTTAACTCTTAATTCTTAACTCTTAACTCACTTGATTTCCCCCTCCTGCGTCACGATTTCCTTCTCGTCGAAGCCGTCCGACTCGTCGTCAAAGAGACGCTTACCGCAGTACCTACAAAAAACAGCGTCCTCGTCGTGCCCCGTCTTGTGGCAATGCGGGCAAGGGCGGATGGAGAACTTCTTCTTCTCCGTAATCATCTGAGCGGAGACGATACCCGTAGGGACCGCCAGCACCGTGTAACCCAAGAGCATCACGAAAGCCGAGAGGAAACGTCCCAGACTCGTCACCGGTGTGATATCACCATACCCCACCGTCGTGGTGGTCACAATCGCCCAATAGATACTGCTCGGAATATCATGGAAACTACTCTCCTCGATGCCCCCCTCGACCATGTACATCACCGTGCCAATGCAGACAACGAGCAGAAGCACAAAGACAAAGAACACAATGATTTTGCGGAAACTGGCGCGCAAGGAGTTCAGCAAGATCTCACCCTCCCGCCAATAGGAGAAGAGCTTAAAGATGCGGAAGACTCGGATCAAGCGCAGGATACGGATGGTCAGCAAGCCATGTGCGTTCGGGAAGACAAAGCCCAAATAGGTAGGAACAGTGGCCAACAAATCAACGACACCGAAGAAGCTGGTGGCATACTTGAAGGGATGCGGCGAGCTATAAAGCCTCAACAGATACTCTATCGTGAAGAACACCGTGAAGACCCACTCCAACACGCTCAGGAAGAACTTAAACGTCGGAGGGAAAATCGCAAGGCTCTCCAAGATGACGACCAATACACTCACCAGAATAAATACGATGAGAAGTACATCAAACATCTTACCCATTGGTGAATCCGTGTCATAGATTACCATATAGATCTTATGCTTCAACTCCTCGTTGTGCATAAAATCGTGCCATTTCTTCTTTAAACCAAGCATATCTTTATAAAAACTAAAAACCGAACCAAACCGTCAAGAGCGCTGTATGCTCAAGGAAAATCTTCACACCGATGCCTATCAGGACAAGTCCGCCCACCAGCTCCATGTTCACGGGAAGGTGCCTCCCCAAGTACAATCCTACGAGATTCCCCGCCACGGAGAGCGCGAAGCTGAAGAGTCCTATCATCATCAATGCGAACACAAAGGTAGGAATTGTTTCTGTAATAAACACAAGACCTGTCGCCAAAGCGTCGATACTTGTGGCAATCGCCAATAGAATCAGGGTTTTCCAATGCAATGCGGGCTGGGATTCACCCTCCTCTCCTTCCGTCAGACTCTCCCGGATCATCTTCACGCCCAGAAAAACGAGCACGCCCAACGCTATCCAATGGTCATAAGCCTCGATACGCTCCTTGAAACCCACACCGGCAAGCCATCCGACAAGAGGCATGAGTGCCTGGAAGAAGCCGAACAGAAGAGACATCTTCATAATAGGAACAAAATGGAATCGCCCGAGAGCGACCCCATTTGTTATAGAGACTGCGAAACAATCCATCGCCAGAGCGATGGCTAGCAGCAATATGGTTCCAATATCCATGGAACAGTCTAGATTAACACTTTGCCAATGCTTGTTCCAAATCAGCGATGATATCCTCTGGCTCCTCGATACCTACAGAGAAACGGATCAAGTCAGGACGTACACCTGCGGCGATCAACTGCTCGTCAGACAACTGACGGTGGGTATGGGAAGCAGGGTGAAGCACACAAGTACGTGCGTCCGCCACGTGCGTCACGATGCAGGCCAACTGCAAGGAATCCATGAACTTGATGGAAGTCTCACGACCACCCTTGACACCGAAGGTGACCACACCGCAAGATTGTCCGTTGGTGAATTGTTTCTGCGCCAAAGCATGGTAAGGGCTGGACTTCAAGCCAGGGTAGTTCACCCAAGCCACCTTAGGGTGTTTCTCCAAATATTCAGCCACCAACTGAGCGTTCTCGCAGTGCTTAGGCATACGCAAGTGAAGCGTCTCCAAACCGAGGTTCAACAAGAATGCGTTTTGTGGAGATTGGATGGAACCGAGGTCACGCATCAACTGAGCCGTAGCCTTCGTGATGTAGGCACCCTTACCGAACGCCTTGCTGTAGGCCAATCCATGGTATGACTCGTCTGGTTGGGTCAAGCCTGGGAATTTATCCTTGTGAGCCTCCCAGTCGAAGTTACCGCTGTCCACGATACATCCACCCACGTTCGTCGCATGTCCGTCCATGTACTTCGTCGTGGCATGCGTAATGATATCGCAACCGAACTCGAACGGACGGCAGTTGATTGGTGTAGGGAATGTGTTATCCATGATCAAAGGCACACCGTGAGAGTGGGCGATGCGGGCGAACTTCTCGATATCCAACACCGTCAACACTGGGTTAGCGATCGTCTCACCAAACAAAGCCTTCGTGTTCGGACGGAACGCCTTGGAAATCTCCTCCTCAGAGGCATCCGGATCCACGAACGTGCACTCGATGCCCAACTTCTTCATCGTCACAGCGAACAGGTTGTACGTTCCGCCATAGATGCATGAAGAGGATACGAAGTGGTCACCCGCCTCGCAAAGATTGAAGATGGAATAGAAGCTGGCGGCCTGACCAGATGAGGTCAACATGGCTGCCACACCACCCTCCAGCGCACAAATCTTAGCGGCTACCGCATCATTGGTAGGATTCTGCAAGCGAGTGTAGAAATAACCAGAGGCTTTCAAGTCGAAGAGATCCCCCATCTCCTCACTTGTATCGTATTTAAATGTTGTAGACTGATAAATAGGAAGAACTCTTGGCTCTCCTTTCTTGGGTTTCCAACCCTCTTGAACACATACTGTTCCTAACTTTTTAGCACTCATTTCGTATAATTATGTAAATTTTTATGAATTATCCACAAGCAATCTATCTCACTACAAAAGTACATCTGTCAGATAAAAATATGAAAAGAAAGGCAAAATAAAAGAAAAACAAAACAAAAAATCACACATTCATGGATAATAATTCTAAAAACAAAGCATTACAAAAGCATTTTGTAGATAATTATTCCAAGAGGAGTCACACACAACACAGGCGAATGGTGGAGAAATAAAAAAAGTCGGAACATATATTCCGACTTCTCTCACTCAAAACGTGACAATATCTTTATTTCAATGCACTAAAATCACTTGCAGATGAAGTAGCCTGTGCTGTCAGATGTGTTCAAATCCGCACAGTCGTTCACATTCATCTCTTCCCTAAGTCCGCTGTAACTTGGCACTTCCTCGCCCGCAGCATTGTAGAAGGTGCAATCACAATCTTTCTTCGTGCATGAACATAATACCGACAAAAAACCTGTCAAGCCTAATATCAGAAATAATCCTCTCATTTCAAATCCTATTAAGTTTCAGCCTACTCTATCGTTTTCGGCAACCCGACGGCAAATGTAATATTTATTTCGGGAAATAATTGCTTTAAATTATAAAATTCTCAAACCAAGGAATCATTTCCGGCTCCTAACGCTTCATTATAGTGCGTCCAACGCCTCGTAGATGGCCACCTTGTCCATGTCCTTGCCGATGAAGACGAGCTTCACCAAACGGTCACCGTAGAAGTCGTCCCAGTCCTTGCGCAACTCCTCACTCTCAGCCAACAAGCGTTCCTGCTCCGCTTTCGGTGCCGTGCAGATCCACTGACCGGTCTCCTGCACGCTCTTCTGTCGACCCGCCTGCTCGAAGAGATAGGACATGTCCGGGCTCTCCACAAAATAGAGGATACCCTTGCAACGGATCACGCTCTTCGGCCAACGCTGATCGATGAAACGGTCGAACTTGCTCAACGAGAAGCCCTTACGCCTATAATAGACGAACGTGGAGATACCGTATTCCTCCGCCTCCCCTTCGTCATGGTGGTGATGATGGTGGTGGTGATGGCCATGCTCCTCCTCGTGCTCGTGGTGATGGTGCTCATGCTCATCTTCATCATCATCGTCGTCTTCGTCGTGGTCATGGTGATGGTGATGTTCGTGCTCATCCTCCTCGTCATGATGGTGGTGCTCATGTTCATGCTCACCTTGCTCCTTGCGCTTCTTCTCCTCCACCTGCTGCTCGTCGTTCTCCAGCGCCTGAATCCAACCTGCGGACATGCTGACCGACTGGAAGTCGAAACGATTAGAGTTGATGATACGATCCAAATCTATTTTAGCGTAATTGGTCTCGATGATCTCCGCGCGAGGCTGCAATGTGCGGACCACAGCACGCACCTGGTCCAACGCCTCCTTGCCCACCTCATCCACCTTGTTGAGGAGGATCACGTCACAGAACTCGATCTGTTGGATGAGAAGGTTCTCTATATCATCCTCATCGAGGTTCTTGCGCATCAAATCGTTTCCACTGGAGAATTCATCGTAAAGGCGGAGGGCATCCACCACAGTGACCACACAATCCAAGCGGCACACCTCCGGCATACCGTACCTCTTAGCCATCGAAGACATCGTCACGATGGTTTGGGCAATCGGCAACGGTTCACATATACCGCTCGCCTCGATCACGATATAATCGAATCTATTCGTATCCGTGATATCCGTGATTTGCTTCATCAAATCAGCCTTCAACGTGCAACAGATGCAACCATTGCTCAAGGCGACCAAGCTTTCGTCCCTTTCGGTAACCACACCACCCTGCTGAATCAAGGAGGCATCCACATTCACCTCTCCGATATCATTCACGATGACCGCAATCTTCAATCCTTTCTCATTCGTCAGGATATGGTTCACCAACGTCGTCTTTCCGCTTCCCAAATAACCCGTCAAAAGGGTGATAGGCACAACTTTTTTACTCATGGCTCTATATAATCACTTTACATTTCGAGGGACGTGTCTCTCTAAATATTTATTACACTATAAATCAAGTATTTAAGTAAAAACCTAAAACATCGTAAAGTTACAATTATTTTTCTCACGTTATACCGCCATCGTCCAATATAAAGTGCTATTTCTTCTTGGCAAACGAATCTTTTTATAACTTTGCTCTACAACCAAAAGATAAAGAGAAGTGACTCCGACAAAGAAATACAAGGCGATGATGGGCTCCGAATTCGTACGGAACTCCACAAAACTGCTTTCCGCCGGGGTCATCGCCCAAGCCATCGGCATACTCATATACCCAGTCCTGACCAGGATCTACGCCCCGGAGGACTTCGGACTGCTGAACCTCTTCCAGAGCATCGGAGGCGTGCTCATCATCTTCTCTACAGCGGAGTACCAATACGCCATCCTCTTGCCTAAGGAGGAGGAGCAGGCGAAGAGGTGTCTTCACGTAGGCACCACCATTCTCCTCGGCCTCTTCCTGCTCTGCTGCGTCTCCATTTCCTTCGCCGAGCCCATCGCCCAACTATTCAACGCACACGAACTCACGCAATGGTACTGGACGCTTCCCCTGCTGGTGCTCTTCTCGGGCGGATGGTCCTTGCTGAATTATTGGCATACCAGGAAAAAGAACTACACGCTCGCCAGCACCTACCAAATCAGCAAGAGCCTGCTCAATGCGGGGCTCAAATGGGGACTTGGCGCACTGGGACTCCTCAAGGGCGGACTCATCGTCGCGACGGTGGTATCCACCGCCCTATCCTTCCTGCTCAACCTCTTCCGCTCAAAACGAGCTTACCATTGGAGAGTGAAATCGTTGGTTCCCCAACCCGACAAACAAACAGCGATCACATACAGGAACTTCCCGCAGTACGCGCTACCTCGCTCCCTGGCGAACTACGTCAGCGCCAACCTGCCATTCCTTCTCCTAACCCCCTATTTCGGACTAACGGAGACGGGCTACTTCGGCATGGCTTTCGCGTTAGCCTTCTTGCCCATCAGTCTCATCTACAACTCCGTATACCAAGTGCTATTCCAACAGATTTCCGAGAAGGTGAATCAACGGGCGACAATCATCAACACCTTCAAGAAATTCTACCGCAGGGTTTCGCTGGTTGTCCCTCCCCTCTTCGTTGCGCTTTATTTTCTCCTACCCTCCCTGACGACCCTCCTTTTAGGGGAGACCTGGGAGACAACCGCAACCTACATCCGCATGATGCTCCCATGGCTATTCGTCTCGATCATGGCTGGATCGACCTGCTTCATCGCAGACATCTTCATGAAACAGAAAGAGACCCTCTACATAGAGCTTACCCTGCTGATCGCCAGGGTGGCGAGCCTACTCTATGGCATCGTGACCCACGACCTGCATACGGCCATCCTAGGATTCTGCGGCGTCACCTTCCTCGTCTTTTCCGGGCAACTCTTCTGGTTCTACTCCCTTGTCAAGAAATACGAAAGGGAGATCCAAGGAGGAGCCGACCAGGCATAAAAAAAGGACGTCCGAATGGGACGCCCTTTCTTGTTTGTTGTTGAGACTGATTACTCACCCTTAGAGATAGCACCTGCAGGACAAGCGTCCGCACAAGTTCCACACTCCGTACAAGCATCAGCGTTTATTGAATAGATGTCACCCTCAGAGATAGCTCCAACAGGACATTCGCCAATGCAAGTACCACATGCAACACAATCTTCACCAATTACGTAAGCCATAGTATTTTTCTTTTTTAGTTAATAAAATTTGTGCTTTCACACAATGCAAATATATAGCATTCCTAATATACCACGAAATATTTTTAGTGAAATTTTCTAAAAAATTGGGCATACACAATGTATGCACTCACGAAGGAGGAAGGCTTTCCAAACCGTGCGCATTCCCTTCCAAAATTCTAAATGCTTCATTCATAATTCGATTGTCACATCTCTCCATATATAAGAAAATATGCCACATTTCAAAAAAACAACAAAAATTATTGTAAAAATGAGAATTTATACATACATTTGGAAGATTTCGTTTTCAAGGAAAGATAATTAAAAATAGGAGGATTGTATATGGAAGATGAGAAATTGAGGTTTGATACGGATAAGCGGGATCAGGAGATTGTTTATTCGAAGGCGATCAAGGCAGGAAAAAGGATATACTACCTTGACGTGAAGCGCAACCGCAAGGACGAGTTGTTCCTCGCCATTACGGAGAGCAAAAAGCGGGTGACGGGTGAAGAGGCCCAGGTATCATTTGAAAAACACAAAATCTTTTTGTATCGAGAAGACTTTGAGAAATTCATGACAGGTTTGAACGATGTGATGGACTACATCGGCAAGAGTTCCGAACAAGGAGAAGACAGGAACAATCCTGTTCCAAGCCGTTTTGAAATCGATTTCGGCTAACTCACTTGCTTAGGCGGGAAAAGACAAGACGCATCATGGGTTGCGTCTTTTTTTTGTCCCATACGAACAAATATCACCTTCAAACCTATCGCACATATCTACCTACGGGACACATGCGATGCCCCCCAACGTCAGACGTATCGCACCGATGAAGAGTATATTCCCCACCGACAAAGGGTCTTCGCCATCTCGATGGGCACATCGCGCACACCGTCCGGCAAGCCTCTGGAAAGCCACAAAAGAGAGGAAACCTAACTCTGTAAATCGTCAAACATAAACCGCGAATAAAGCAGAAACATGCAAATAGAACACCATTCAACCACGTACGACACATGATTGAAGAGACAAAAGAGTATGAGAAAAATTTTACGCTTTCTGCTGGTTATTAGTAGGAACAGCCGCTGACTTATTGCCGTTCGACATGTCACACGTTCCCGTGAAGGTTGCCTGAGGCTCAATGGAAAGAGTCTTAGTGGTAATCTCACCTTCCACCTTTGCGGTTGATTTCAAAGAGAGCGTGTCGGAGATGATCAATTTTCCTTTGACAACACCCATAATATCCGCATTGGCGCAAGTCATCGTACCAGACATGACACCCTTCGTACCCACGATTATCTTTCCCTTGCAAACTATAGTTCCCTCAACAGAACCATCCAATCTGAAATCGTTTTCAGCATGTATATCACCCACGACCTTCGTGCCAAAGGCCAAAGTATTGTGCTCTGTGCCCGACATCGTTACTTCCTTTCCAATTCCCATGATTTTAGATTTAAATGTTAATAAGCTGATTTAAACTGATTCAAGAACCTCACGTCATTCTCCGAGAACATACGGAGATCCTTTACCTGATATTTCAAATTTGTGATACGTTCAATACCCATACCGAAGGCATATCCCGTATAGACTTTGCTGTCGATGCCGCAATTCTCCAAAACATTAGGATCCACCATTCCACAACCGAGGATCTCCACCCAACCGGTTCCTTTGCAGAACGCGCAGCCCTTACCGCCACACAAATTACAAGAGATATCCATCTCCGCAGATGGCTCTGTGAACGGGAAGTAGGAAGGACGCAGACGAATCTTAGTGCCTTCGCCGAACATCTCCTTAGCAAAGTATAACAACGCTTGCTTCAAATCCGCAAACGAAACATTCTTGTCGATGTATAGTCCCTCCACCTGGTGGAAGAAACAATGCGCACGATACGATATGGCCTCATTCCTATAGACTCTTCCCGGGCACAAGACACGGATCGGAGGCTTTTGACTAGTCATGATGCGGGATTGCACCGATGAGGTGTGCGTACGCAATAAAACATCTGGGTCTCTCGTGATGAAGAAAGTATCCTGCATATCCCTTGCCGGATGCTCCGGAGGGAAGTTCAGTGCGGAGAAGACATGCCAATCGTCCTCAATCTCAGGACCTTCCGCCACGACAAAGCCCAAACGTGAAAAGATATCCACAATTTCATTCTTAACGAGAGAGAGCGGATGGCGCGTGCCCAATCCAACAGGATCAGGAGTTCTCGTCAGATCCAAGCCCTCATCCTTTACGGAACTATTATCCAACGCACTCTTCAACTCATTGATCTTCTCTTGCGCCGAGTTCTTCAAATCATTGAGCAATTGACCCATCTCTTTTTTCTGCTCATTTGAGATGTTCCTGAAATCATTGAACAGGGAGGTTATCTCCCCCTTTTTGCTCAAATACTTGATGCGAAGAGTCTCCAAATCCTCCTTACTAGAAGCATGTAGCTCCTTAATTTCATCCAAAAGTTCTTTAATTCTCTCTTTCATCTCTAATACAAATATCCTTTAATCTCGCAAAGTTAGTGTTTTTTTGTCTATTACGTGAACGAATCGCTCCAAAAAATCCTAAAACATATTAAACGAGGCCCATCTTTTCCCCTTTTTTCTTTCCTGAAGGAATATTTTTCACGAGAACAAACGCCTTTTCACCGATATTATTTTCTCATTTCAAATTTCTTTCGCAAATTTGGTGAAAAGAAGAAGGCATGAGTATATCTGACATCTGGAAACGTAACATTGTCGAAACATCCGTATGGATCGCGGTCTTCTCGCTGCTCACGTTCAGTAACATTTCTTTCGACCTGTTCCTGTCGTTGAAGCTAGCGGCACTGCTGACCACCGGCATGTTTGTGGTCACGTTGGTGAACAGGGTCTTCCTTTTCCCCTATTTCTTGATGAAGAACAGGATGATCCTTTTCATCCTCCTCGCCTCCATCATCATCGCAGCATTCACCTTCATCGTATACCACTTCGAGGACGCTGTCGTCTCTTCCCACTACACGGAGACGGTTTTTGAGGACAATGCGCTGCTGGATATCCGCCTGCCTTCAGAGACCAGATCCTTCTTCGAAGAGGAAGACGAGACGACGGAAGCACGCCTTTTCCTATCGTCTAAATGGAAAGCGCTCATCCTGCTCGCAGGCGCCATGATGGTGTCCGTCATGTTCCAATACAGAAAGCACACGGAGGAGATCGAGGCGCAACGAACCTCCATCCTGCAGGAGAAAGTGCAACTGGAGCTGAACTTCCTCCGCTCACAAATCAACCCCCACTTTCTGTTCAATGCGCTGAACAATATCTACTCCATGGTCTATACGGGCGACAAGAACGCCGCGGATAGTGTCCTGACTCTATCGGAGATGCTGCGCTACGTCACGTATGGCTCCAAAGAGAAACAGATACCTTTGTCAGGGGAGATTAATTACTTGGAGAATTACATCGAGTTTCAACGATATAGCCATGAGAACGACATCAACGTGTCATTCGTGAAGGAGATATCCCCCGAGGAGATTTTCATCGCACCCATGCTGCTCCAGCCCTTCGTGGAAAACGCTTTCAAGTACAGCGGCATCGGCATCGAAGAGAACGCCTACGCGAAGTTCCACCTCAAGGCGAACACCCATGAGCTGGTGTTCAAAGCGGAGAACAGCAAGAGGATCGTGAAAAGGGAACAGAAACACATCAAAGGCATCGGCATAGAGAACGTCCGTCAACGACTCGACCTGATGTACTCCGGCAAATACAAGCTGGACTTCAACGAGACGGACAATAATTTTAACCTAGAATTAACAATAAATTTAGATTGATATGGAAAATGAACTAATAAAAACACTCATCATCGACGATGAATTTCCGGCGAGGAAACTCCTCTCCGAATATGTTTCGAAGATTCCGGGGTTGCAACTGCGCGGAACGTGTGAGAACGCAATGAAGGCGATGGAAATCATACAAAGCGAACCCATCGACCTGATTCTCACCGACATACAAATGCCAGACCTTTCCGGACTGGAGCTGGTGAAATCCATGGCGGATAAACCTTTGGTCATATTCACCACCGCTTATGCGGAATATGCCATCGACAGCTATGAGCTGGAGGCGGTGGACTACCTCCTCAAACCGATCTCCTTCCCTCGTTTCCTCCAAGCCATCAACAAGGTTTCGGAAAGAATCAAGGCCAGGAGGAAGGATCCCGCAACAACGGCCGAGGCATCACCCGTCAAGGCGGAGCGTGACTTCTTCATGGTGAAGGCGGACTACAAGCTCTATAAGATAGACTACGCCAGCCTTGTCTACATCGAGGGACAAAGCGAATACGTCACCTTCCACATGAAGGACAAAAGACGCATCACCGCATACTACTCGCTCAAGAAACTGGAGGAGGAGCTGCCTTCGAACGAGTTCATGCGAATCCACAAATCCTACATTGTTTCCCTATCGAATATTGAATCCGTTGAAGGCAATATGATTTCTATCTTTGGACAGAAACTGGCTATAGGGAAAAACTATAAGGATGCGTTGCTCAACGCCTTAAACGTTTAAAGAAGGGAACATCAATTAACACGAAACGACATGAAAAGACTTAGTATTTTAGCCATAGGGATAGGATTTCTTGCTCTATTCTCCTGCACGAAAGGAAGCCAATATCTCCTTGAAGACATGATCAAGAAGACGAACTCGGATTTGCCTTTGCGCATAAGCGACGACATCTATTTGGATAGTTTCAGAATAATAAAAAGCGAGAAGACAGTGGCCGGATACTGCTCCCTCGAAAATCCGCAGACCATATCGGTGTTAAAAGAGCAAGACATGGGAATAACCAAAAGGGCTATCGTAGGCAGTATAAAATCGACTACCGAAAGCAAGCTTTTTATCGACCTTGTAGTATCTGCCGACTATTCTTTAACCATGGTATTTCTCACAAATAAAGGAGAGTTAATAGAGCGGTTGACCCTTTCCCAAGAGGACTTGAGCTACAGTCCCGACTCCACGCAGATAGAGCAGGATGTAAGGATGCAGATGCTCAATACGATTAACAATTTGAAAAAGTCATGTCCCGTGGAATTGGACGAAATCACGACCTTGACAGACGTGGAATATAACCCTGACCAATCAACGCTCACATACACATATGAGCTCGACGTCGAGTTTGAAGGCAATGGAGAGGCGTTCGCCGAGGAGATGAGGCCTGAATTGAAGAAAGATGTATTAGACTTGACAAAGAATCTTTTCACGAAACGCAACACCACCATCTCATACATCTACATGGCAGAGGACGACACCATTAACATAACATTCACGCCAGAGGATTACAAATAAGGCGCTAAGAGGCCTCTTATTCATAGGGTTGTCTGTAAAAAGGACAACCCATTTTTTTACACCTACTTCGTGGGAAAGTCATATCATCTACTTACCGACATACACCTTTGCGTTTTGTCCAAGGGAAACAAAAGCACCTGTCACACTTGATGCAGGAGAAAGGAATGAACAGAAAAAAAATGTCGCCAGACTTCACAGTTCGGCGACATCTCGAGTTTATCACTCTAAAAAATGAAAACAAACACTATTATGAAAAAGTTTCTTCCGTAATCATTGTCCGATTTCCACCGGGAGTCCTTGATAAATATTCAGAATCTGAATATTCAATATGGAGGTGTACTTAGACTGCAACGTTTGCTGCTGAGCATTCAGCAACGAATTTTTCTCGCTGAGCATCTCAAACGGGCTCTTCATGCCCAATGAAAACTTCTCTTTTGTCAATTCATACGTTGCCTCCGCAGCCTGTTCATTGCTTTTTGATGCGATGTAATTCAACTGCGCCGCTTTCGCATCCAAATAAGCTGCCTCAATTGTCTTTTTTAGGTCATCCTTCAGATTCTCTGTTTCCAACCCTGACATTGTCTTATTCAATTTGGCCTTCCGTAGCGTGGATTTTCTCTCCCGATTATCCGCAATGGCATAATTCAAAGAAAGTCCCACACTCTCACCAAAGTTTTCTTTTATCTGATCGCCCGTACCATGGCTATTATGGCCCGTTCCGACACTTGCGTTCAAGTTAACGGAGGGATAATACCCAGACTTGGCGCTCTTTATCTGAAGGTCAGCCATCTGTTCATTCAACAATGCATTGGCGATCTCCGGTCTCGAGGACAAAGCGGCCACATAGATGGAATCCTTATTGCCCAAATCGGACAACACCTCCTCCTGCGTGAAATTCATACTACGAACGTCAAACGGCTGATTCAAATCCAACCTAAGGAGCTGTTTCAACTGAAGGAGGTTATCCTCCAACTGATTTTCAGCCACCGTCACCTGATACAATTCGGACACATGCTGTGACTCTATCTGAGACAAATCGCTCATCGAAACAGATCCAGCCTCATACAATTGCTTGTATCGGCTAAGTTGCTCGTTCGAAGTCTCCAATGAGTTCTTTTTCATGGCGACATTCTCCTTCGCATACAAGACCTGCAAGTAACACGTCAAAACTGCGATTTTGATATCCTCTTCCGTCGATTTCAAAGACGTCTCTTGTATCATCTCCTGCAATTCAGCTTGCTCAATGCTGTATTTTCTTCTGAACCCATTAAAAACGGTCCAGGATGCACCGATATTATAATTCCCGCTATATGTGTTTTTGTAACCTCCTTCCACAAACGGGCTATTGCTGAAATTCTGGCCAGCGGAGAATGAGACCCCCGGTTGCCATTGTCCCTTCGCTTGTTCAGTTGAAATGCGGCTTTGTTCTAACGATATCTTTCCTCTCTGCACGCTGATATTCTGTCGCATAGCGTAATCAACGCACTGACCTAGCGTCCACTCTTCATCTTGTCCGTACAACAATGCGGATGCAGACAAAGCAAAAACAAAAGCTATTATCCTTTTCACACACATTAAAAAACACAAATGCCAAACAAACTCAAACTCTCATCGAAGGGCGTACAAATATATAACATATTTTTCAAAAATATGTACAATATTTCCAATTATTTTTCATGGAACGTACAAAAACATATCACATCACACCCAACTGCCCTATTTTAGGGGGCAGTTCAACGCGAGAAAGTCAACATCTCGCCCTTCGTTCCATCATTGATTTTGCCATCATCATATACAAGAACACCATTCACGAATGTTTGGGTCACCTTATACTTCAAGGTTTCCCCTTCCATCGGAGACCATCCACACTTATAGAGCAAATCCTCCTTCTTCACCACATAAGGCACATTCGGCTCCACAAGCACCAAATCGGCATAGAATCCCTTGCGGATGAAGCCACGCTTCTCCACGTTAAAGATCTTGGCAGGGTTGTGGCACATCTTCTCCACCACCTGCTCCCTTGTGAAGTTTCCTCTCTTCGCCAACTCAAGCATCATCGGCAAGGAGTGCTGGATGGACGGATAGCCCGATGCGGCATGGAGGCAATCTCCCTCCTTATCGCTCAGCAAGTGAGGAGCATGGTCCGTCGCGATCGTATCGATGATGCCAGACTCCACCGCCTTCAACAAATTGAGGCGGCTCTTCTCCTTCTTGATGGAAGGATTACACTTGATCTTTGCACCCAAACGCTCATAATCGCTATCGTCAAACCATAAATAACCGACACACGTCTCCGCCGTTATCTTCTTGTCCGCCAATGGTTTGTTATTGAACAAAGCCATCTCCTTGGCGGTCGTCAGATGCAAGACATGCAATCTAGTACCATATTTCTTCGCCAAATCAATCACCTTGGAAGTTGACTTATAGCAAGCATCCGAATTGCGGATAATCTCATGGTAGGAGATTGGAATAGGCTGGTCGCCCAACTCCTCCTTCACCTTCGCCAAATTGGCTTGGATCATCTCCTCGTCCTCGTTATGGGTAGCCACAGGCAACTTGGACTCTGCGAAGATACGCTCCAGCACCTTCGGGTCCGCCACGCGCATATCGCCGGTGGAAGCCCCCACAAAGACCTTGATACCACACACCTTGCTGCCATCCGCATGGACAACCTCCTCTATATTATCATTGGTGGCGCCCAAATAGAATGCGAAATTCGTCAAACATTTCTGCTTAGCCAGCTCTATCTTCTTATCCACCTCAGCCATAGATGTGGTCGGAGGCAAACAATTCGGCATGTCCATGATTGAGGTCACACCGCCTGCCACCGCCGCGCGGGACTCTGACTGGAAATCGCCCTTCTGCGTCAAACCCGGCTCACGGAAATGCACATGAGAATCAATCACACCAGGCAGAAGCCACTTGTCTTCAGCATCTATCACCTCCGCACTCTTCAACACACTCTCAGGAACGTCATCCTTGAAGATCTTCGAAATCTTTTTCCCTTCAATCAACACAGAGCCACGGAACGAGTTCCCCTCATTAATGATCTTGGCTTTATGAATCAATATCGTACCCATCACATATAATATTTTTCAGTTTGAACTTGAATTTTACTTTTACCAAATATACTATTTTTTTTGAGGATACTTCCTAAATAGACTGTTAATTTTTAATCGAATCACACCTAAAACGGCTTCTCCGAAGATTCCACCACTCATTTTAGAGCTTCCCAACACACGATTCACGAAGATGATTGGCACCTCCTTGATCGTGAATCCACACTTATATGCGGTGTACTTCATCTCTATTTGGAACGCATACCCCTTGAATTTAATCTTGTCCAACTCTATCGTCTCCAACACTTGCCTGCGGTAACATTTGAAGCCCGCCGTGGTGTCCGCGATCTTCATGCCCGTCACCATGCGCACATATTTAGAGGCGAAATAAGACATCAACACACGTCCCATCGGCCAGTTCACGACATTCACACCACTGATATAACGTGAACCGATCGCGACGTCCGCTCCCTCCTCGGCACACGCCTTGTGCAGTTTCAAGACATCATTCGGATTGTGAGAGAAATCCGCATCCATCTCAAACACATAGTCGTAACCATGCTCTAACGCCCACTTAAAACCTGTGATGTAGGCTGTTCCCAACCCCAACTTGCCTTCTCTCTCGATGATATGCAACCTTTCAGGGAATTCATTCATCAACCCCTTCACAATGTCCGCCGTACCATCCGGCGAGTTGTCATCTATAATCAAAACATGGAACATCTTTGGCAATCCGAAAACCGCCCGTATGATGCTCTCCACGTTCTCTTTCTCATTATAAGTTGGTATGATTACCACTCCGTCGTTCAATTCCATTTCTTCCCATTATAGGTTTCTTGCAAATTTAAAAAATGGTTTGGAATTTTTATTGTTATCTTTGCTAAAAAATTCATTGACATTGGACATTAACGATTTATTTAACTTATTTTCCGCTCACTCGACCTTCCTCGAGGTTGGGAAATGGTGCTCCGAATCAGGAAAGAGACTAATCATAAAAGGATTAGAGGGGTCCTTGCACGCGATCCTATTCTCCTACCTTAAGCAAAAAGAGGGGAAATCACTCTTTATCATCATGGACGACGAGGAGTCGGCCGCCTATCTCTACCATGACATTGTCCAACTTATTGGAGAAGAAACGGTCTTCTTCTACCCTTCCGCTTACCGCAGAGCAGACATCGAACAAAAAGACGCCGCCAACGAGGTACTACGCACAGAAGCGCTCGACAGGATCAGCTCGGGCTTGCCTTTCCTCATGGTCTCCTTCCCGGAAGCGATCGCCGAAAAGGTTGTGGACAGTGCGGAACTCAAAGGGAAGACTCTGAAACTCCACATGGGGGAGAGCATCGACACGGATTTCATCATACAAGTATTATGCGAATATGGGTTCAACAGGGTGGACTTCGTCTACGAGCCCGGACAATTCTCCGTCAGGGGCAGCATCATCGATGTCTTCTCCTTCTCTTGCGAATACCCATATCGTATCGATTTCTTTGGCGACGAGATCGAATCCATCCGCACCTTCGACATAGAGAACCAACTCTCCCTGGAGAAGAAGGAGAATATCTCCATCATTTCCAACATCCATGAATCAAGCGACTCTTCCGTCTCGCTGTTTTCCCTACTAACGGAGGATACCCTACTCTGCTTCCACGAGTACCAACTCGCCTTCGACAGAATCGGCAGTCTCACGGAAAGCATCGGACGAGACGATCTATTCATCGACTCAAAGACTTTTGTCGATGAGACTACCCGATTCAAACGGATCGCATTTGGCGGCCATGATTCATGGGGCGATGCGCACCTCATCCAGTTCGACTCGGCGCCCCAACCTGTGTTCAACAAGAACTTCGACCTGGTCAGCGGGGATTTCAGAGCCAAAGCGGAGGAGGGATACAAGGTGTTCGTGCTGAGCGACAACCTCCACCAAACAGACCGTTTGGAGAACATCTTCGAGGACAGGAGGGACAATGTAACCTTCACACCTGTCCGCAAAACGCTACACGCAGGATTCATCGACCACACGCTTCGCATCTGTTGCTACACCGACCATCAGATTTTTGACCGTTACCATAAATATTCCCTGCGTTCGGACAAAGCGAGGTCTGGTCAACTCTCCCTTACCCTGAAGGAGTTGCAGGACTTCAAACCGGGCGATTACGTCGTGCACATCGACCATGGCGTGGGACGATTCGCAGGACTGATCCAGGTGGATGTCAACGGAAAGAAACAGGAGGTGATCAAACTGCTCTACCAAAACGACGACATCTTGCTCGTCAGCATCCATTCGCTCCATAAAATATCTAGGTATAAAAGCAAGGAAGGGGATGAGCCTCGCATCAACAAATTGGGCACAGGGGCTTGGCAGACCATCAAGGAACGGACGAAGAAACATGTCAAGGACATCGCCAGGGACCTCATCGCCCTCTACGCCAAGAGACGCGAGGAGAAGGGGTTCGCTTTCTCACACGACAGTTTCCTCCAATCGGAGTTGGAAGCCTCCTTCATCTATGAGGACACGCCTGACCAGGTGAAGACCACTGCCGACGTGAAGCGGGACATGGAACAGGACATTCCTATGGACAGACTGGTCTGCGGCGACGTGGGTTTTGGCAAGACCGAAATAGCTGTGCGCGCCGCCTTCAAGGCGACCGTAGACAACAAGCAAGTGGCCATCCTAGTACCTACCACCGTATTGGCACTGCAACACTACAAAACATTCTCCGACAGGCTGAAGGGATTCCCCGTCAAGGTGGATTACCTGAACCGATCCCGAAGCGCCAAAGACACCAAACGAATCGTGCAAGAGGTGGGGAGCGGAGAGATCAATATTCTGATCGGCACGCAAAAAATATTAGGCAAAGAGGTTAAATTCAAAGACTTAGGACTGCTCATCATCGATGAGGAGCAAAAGTTCGGAGTCTCCACGAAGGAAAAGATCAAACAGATGAAGGTCAATGTGGACACCCTCACCATGACCGCCACGCCTATTCCGCGCACATTGCAGTTCTCCCTCATGGGGGCGAGAGACCTATCCGTCATCAATACTCCACCCCCTAACCGATATCCGATACAGACCGAACTCCACACCTTCAGCGAGAAGGTGATCCAGGAGGCCATACAATACGAATTGGACCGCAACGGGCAGGTCTTCTTCATCAACAATAGAGTACAGAACCTCAACGAGTTGGCTGGGCTCATCAAACGGCTCGTGCCAGAGGCCCGCATCGCCATCGGCCACGGGCAGATGAAGGGAGAAGAGCTGGAGAAGATCATCCTAGACTTCCTCGACTACGAATACGACGTGTTGCTCGCCACCACGATCGTGGAGTCCGGCATCGACATATCCAACTGCAACACCATCATCATCAACGAGGCGCAGAACTTCGGATTGAGCGACCTGCACCAACTGCGCGGAAGGGTCGGACGAAGCAACAAAAGGGCCTTCTGTTACCTACTCGCCCCTCCCCTCACCAACCTCACGACCGATGCGAGACGCAGGTTACAGGCCATCGAGAGTTTCTCGGAGTTGGGTAGCGGATTCAACATCGCCATGCAGGACCTCGACATACGAGGAGCCGGCAATCTCTTAGGTGCGGAACAAAGCGGATTCATCGCCGACCTCGGTTACGAAGCCTACCAAAAAGTGCTGAACGAAGCCGTCGCCGAGCTGAAGGCGGACGAATTCTCAGAACTCTACGAGGAGAAAAAAGACGAACACTCACCCGCACAGACATTCGTCACCGATTGCCAAATCGAGACCGACATGGAGCTCACCTTCCCGTCCGACTACATCGAGAACGTCTCCGAAAGGATGTCGCTATACCGTGAACTGGACAACGTGAAGGATGAGCAAGAACTCACCGCATTCGCAGATCGTCTAAGAGACCGGTTCGGAACCATTCCTGCCCAAACGGAAAGCCTACTTCAGCTTGTTCGGCTAAGATGGGTGGCTGTCACGCTCGGATTCGAACGTCTCACCCTCAAGCAGGGGCGCATGACCGGGTACTTCATACCATCAGACGACTCGCCTTACTACCAGTCAGAAGTGTTCGGCAGAATACTCACCTATCTGCAAGAGCATGCGGTACGCTGTAAAATCAGGGAGATAGGAGGCAAACGCTCCATCCAATTCCTAGACGTCAACAGCGTGGAAGAGGGCTATCGGATCTTGAACAACATATAGATAATTTTGAATTATGAATTTTGAATTATGAATTGATTCATGTTTGGGAGAGGTGATGTGCTGACGCGTATTTTCACACGATTCGCACCGTCTGAGTCCAAGAAGGACGGTAAACAACAAGCTCTGGAATCATGCTATTCCTGCGTACAAATACAAAAACCAACATATCTCACCATTATTTGAAAGAAATATGGAGAGAAAAACAAGGATTTTATTTATTTTTGCACGACTAAACAAAAGAATGGAAAAATGATAAACAGGACATTACTAAGAATCAAAGTAATCCAAATTCTATACTCTTACTACAAGAACAAAGAGAATGATACGGTAGAGTTGGAATCCGCTCAAAATGAATTAATTGAGAGCACGGACAAAACCTATGAATTGTACCACTACTTCTTCCTGCTTATCATCATGATCACGGAATACGTCCAAAAATTAGCGAAGAAGAAAAACTCCCCCCACAACGAGTATGAAAAACTCGCCAACAACCTTTTCGTGAAACAGCTGGCGAAGAACAAACAATTTCTCGCCTACTTTGACGAGCACGATGTGGAATGGGCTAACAAGACAGAAAACAACGAACTTTTCTGGGACATTCAAAACGAGGAGCAACAGAATAACCTCACCAAGGAGATCGTTTCACAAATCCTTGATTTGGAAGAATTTAAGAAATACAACGAGACGAAAGAGAACAGCTACGTGGAGGACAAGGAGATCTGGAGATCCATCCTAAGGAAGACCGTTTCCGACTCCGAATCGATCGGCAGAGAGTTGGAAGACATGTCCATCTACTGGAACGACGATGCGGCGGATGTTATCAGTTTCGTTTCCAAAACAATACGCAACTTTGACGAGGCGCAGGGAGAGAACCAAGAGTTGCTTCCTCAGTTCAGGGACAAGGAAGACTTGGAATTCGCCCTGAAGCTTCTGAAACAATCCATCTACGACGAGGCGGATTATAGGAAAATGATCTTCGAGCGCACCAAAAATTGGGACGCCGACCGAATCGCCTTCCTCGACACCATCATCATGCAAACCGCCATCGCGGAGATCTGCACCTTCCCAACCATACCCGTCAACGTAACCATCAACGAATACATTGAAATAGCCAAGAACTATAGCACCGCCAAGAGCGGAACATTCATCAATGGTTTGTTGGATGCCATCGCGAAAGAGTTGGTGGAATCGAAGAAGGTCAGCAAGGTTGTTTATACCAACGCCTACAAAAAATAAGATTTCAAATTTATTAAAAGTGTAAAATATGATTTCAAGCATTCTATTACAAGCAAACCCAGAGCAGGGAGCAGGTGCGGGATTTTCCTCAATCATCATGTTGGTAGCCATCTTCGCTATCTTCTACTTCTTCATGATCAGACCTCAGAAAAAGAGACAAGAAGAGATCACAAAATTCAGAAACGCCCTCAGCGTGGGTGATACTGTGGTGACCTCCGGCGGCGTTCACGGAAAGATCAAGGAGATCAAGGATAACACTATGGTGATAGAGATTGCCAACAACGTAAACATCACCGTTGACAAGACTTCCATCTTCTCCCTTGGAAACAATCCCGCTAACGAAGGGAACAAATGATGAACGATTTTATCACAGAAATAACTAAAAGGATCAAGAGGTTCCTTACGACAAAGGATCTCTTGGTCTTTTTCCTTTTTCTATGCATCTCCACTGCCCTATGGGCCCTGCAAGCCTTAAGGAAAAACTACGATGCGACAGTGGAGGTTCCCATTAACTATGTCAATCTACCAAAAGATTATATCATCACCAATGACCTTCCCTCTCACGTGAAAATCAGTTTGGAAGGGAAAGGAACTGACATCTTCCGCTACCGTTACGGACACGGATTGGGCCCTATTCTAATAGACATGGAGGAGGTGGCCAAGGGAAGAAGGAAGGTGGCCGTCAGCGCATACACCAATCAAATACACAAACAAACCAGATCAGGAACAAGTATCAGGAGGACTTCCCCCGACTCGATTCTGTTCGTCTTAGAGAAGCAAAAAAAGAAAGTCATTCCCGTCGCACTGGATGCCGAGATTGAACTTGAGCAACAATATACCTACAGCGATTCCACTCAGATCACGCCAGCCCGCATCACGGCATACGGTCCTCAATCGGAGCTCGCCAAATTGGACACCATACACACGGAATTGCTGTCACTGAACAATGTCAAAGACACCATCACTGCGACAATAGGGCTGAAGAGCATCAAAAACCTACGTTACTCAGACTCTATCATCACTGTGAAGATAATGTCGGAGAAATTCACGGAAAAGAGCATTCAACTGCCTATATCCATCAAACATGTGCCTGAAAACATCACACTCAGGATATTTCCTTCCGCAACCACTCTCAGCTATCAAATTGGACTGAGTTCTTACGAAAAGGTTGACGCCTCATCCTTCTCTCTCTACGTGGATTTCAGAGAAGCGAAGAGGAATGGGAAAGACAAACTCAAAATCAAACTCAACAAAAGAGACTCTAAGGCGTTCAACGTTAAGTTGAAGCCGGAATCCGTAGATTATATCATAGAGGAGAAAATCATTCAATGATACGCATCGGCATCACAGGAGGAATCGGAAGCGGGAAGTCTGTTGTCTCGGAGATCCTATCATGCATGGGAATCCCCACCTACAATGCGGACAATGCCTCCAAGCGTATCATCTCCACACGGAAAGAGATCATCAATGCGCTGAAGAAGCTGTTGGGAAGCGAAATCTATGCGCACGGCAACCTGGACAAAAAGAAGATGGCGCAATTGATTTTCAACGACACGGAACTCCTTGCCAAAGTGAACAATATCATCCACCCCGCTGTCATCGAGGATTTCATGGCATGGTGCGAATTGCAGACCGCAAGCGTCGTGGCCGCAGAGACCGCCATTCTGTTCGAATCAGGCATGGACAAATTGGTGAATGTGAAGGTTTCCGTCATCGCACCTACCGACACAAGGATTGAGCGTTGCGTGAAACGCGACAGCATGACCAAAGAGCAAGTTCTGGCAAGGATAAGGAACCAGATGGACGATGAGGAGAGAATGCGACGTTCAGACTTCGTCATCATTAACGACGAAAAACATGCCGTCATTCCCCAAATCAAGGAAATAACCAAAACATTAGCATAAGCATCTCATACCCAAGGGGTCAATCAATCTGCCCCAGTTGGACCTGTTTATGTTGAAACAGCAAGAAATTCAAGTCATCAATGTTATAGTATTTATTCTCCTGATGCAAAATATAATACTCAATAATCAAATCAGCCTTCGAGGAATGGGAGATCGCATACCCTGCGCTACGCAACAGCTCTTGCGTCTCCTCCAAATTGAGTTTAAGCGAAATGGCCAATGCTAACACTGTATTTTTTCTTGGAGAATAATCCTTGTTCGAGATAATCTTTGAGAAGAGGCGACGGTCAAGGTTCGCATTCTTGTAGACCTCCGCGTTGGTCATCTGTTTCCTACGTATCATTTTGAAGAGCAATGTGCTGAAACTATCCTCCAAGCGTTCGGCAAGATCATGGTCGGTGATTTCCGCGGAGACCTCCTCTTCCACACAACGCTCAAGCGACGCATTCGTTTTCCCCGCAGACTTCCTATTAAAGAGTTCACGCAACGATCTGCGGATCCGATAATCCGTATCTACCTGGCTCTCGTTAATATAGCTCTCCACCTCTCCGTAGATCGATTGAGCGGTTTTGAAGGCACTACTGTCATAGACGATAAGATAGACGGTCATGTCGCCCTCATAATCACCCAAGAAATCATGGATAGCCCTTTGAGCGACCTTCAATGCTTCTTCGGGAGGATAGCCGTAAATACCCGACGAGATGAGGGGGAAAGCAATCGTCTCAAGCCGCTTCTCCGAAGCCAGCCGCAATGAGTTGTAGTAACAATCATACAACTGTTGCTCCTGTACAGTATTACCCTCCTTGTAAATCGGTCCGGCGGTGTGGATGATGTACTTCGCCTTTAAGTCGAAACCGTCGGTAATGACCGCCTGGCCAACCTGTATAGGTGCTAATTTGTCACAGGCGGCTTGAAGTTTCGCAGGACCCGCCGCGCGGAAAATCGCACCACAGACACCCCCGCCCATCGCTAGCTGAGGATTGGCCGCATTGACGATGGCGTCGGCCTGCACCTGTGTAATATCGTTTCTGCTAATCAGTAATGGCATAGTTGTAAATCTTTCGTGTAAATATACTAAAAATTGTCGCTTTTATGGCGACAGGTTTCTGAAAAAAATCCGTGAATTTTACATCGTAATTCATGTTAAACCAAATAAAACGTAAAGCAATGGAAAAGATAACAGAACTCATTTTTATCATCGACAAGTCTGGCTCAATGTCTGGTTTGGAAGCCGACACCATAGGTGGATTCAACTCCATGTTGCAAAAGCAGAAAGAAGGCGAAGGCGTATGCCACCTCTCCACCATCTTATTCTCCAACAGTTCTGAGGTGCTGCACAACCGCCGCAACATCGAGAAGATTGAACCATTGACCCGCAACGAATATCGTGTCGGAGGAAGCACCGCCTTGTTGGACGCCATGGGAGATGCAATACAACACACGGTAAAGGTTCAGAAAAACGCGGCCGACGACGAGCGGGCCTCCAACGTGGTATTTGTGATCATCACCGACGGGGAGGAGAACTCATCGACCCGATACAGCAAACGGGACATCAAAAAGATGATCAGTTACGAGCAGGAGAAATACGGGTGGGAGTTCATCTTTCTCGGTGCGAACATCGATGCGATAGAGACAGCGGACAGCTTCGGCATCAGGAAGGAACGGGCAAGCAATTATGTCTGCGATTCTGTTGGCGTAAACCTGAACTACAGTTGTTTGGAGAAGGCCATCACCCACCTGAGAGGGAAAGGATTCATTTCCGATGATTGGAACGAAGAGGTCGAAGCCGATTATGCGAGAAGGGGGAAATAACGTACTTCAAGCATGCACAAAAAAAATGGAGACGGTGATGTCACTGTCTCCATTTTTTTATCAGTATATCAATCTATCAATCCACCTTCTCATCCAGCAAAGCGAAATCCGTCACATCCTTGATGGTATTAACGTAATGGAATGTCAATCCCTTCAGGTACTCTGGCTTGATTTCCTCAATATCCTTCTTGTTCTCCTCGCACAGGATGATATCCTTGATACCCGCACGCTTAGCCGCCAAGATCTTCTCACGTATACCTCCGACAGGAAGCACCTTGCCACGGAGCGTGATTTCGCCCGTCATAGCTAAGTTCTTACGCACTTTACGCTTGGTAAGGGCCGAGACGATAGAGGTGGTCATCGTGACGCCAGCGGAAGGGCCATCCTTTGGAACGGCGCCCTCTGGCACATGAACATGGATGCTATTCTCCTCGAACACATCATTAGGAATATTCCAATAATCCGCATGAGCACGAATATACTCCAAGGCCAACACCGCCGACTCCTTCATCACATCACCCAAGCTACCCGTGAGGGTAAGTTTAGGAGCTTTGGACTTGCTTAAGCTAGTCTCAACGAACAAGATCTCGCCACCCACTGCGGTCCAAGCCAAGCCCGTCACCACGCCAGCGAAATCATTGCCTTGGTATTCGTCGTGCGAGTAACGCTCCACACCCAAATAGTCAGCAAGAGAATCCTTCGTAATGACAGGATTATATTCCTCCTTCACAGCTATTTTATAAGCCACCTTCCTCATCACCTTGGAGATCAGCTTCTCCAGTTCACGCACACCCGACTCTCTCGTATAGGAGGTGATGATTTTCTCCAAGACATCAGCAGAGAAAGAGACCTGATCAGAGGTCAATCCATGTTTCTCCAACTCATTAGGAATCAGGTGACGCAGAGCGATTTGAATCTTCTCCTCCGTGATATAACCGCTCACCTCGATCAACTCCATACGATCCAACAAAGGTTGAGAGATTGTATTCAAGTTGTTAGCCGTAGCGATAAACATGACATGAGAGAGGTCATAATCAATATCCAAGAAATTATCATGGAAAGCGATGTTCTGCTCTGGATCAAGGACCTCCAGCAAAGCCGACTCCGGATCACCCTTCATATCATTGCAGACCTTGTCGATCTCATCCAATATGAAAACAGGATTAGAGGATTCCGCCTTCTGCAAACTTTGGATGATACGGCCAGGCATCGCCCCGATGTAGGTACGACGATGTCCGCGGATCTCCGCCTCGTCATGCAATCCGCCCAATGAGATACGGACGTACTTTCTGTTCAACGACTCTGCGATGGACTTACCCAAAGAGGTCTTACCAACTCCTGGAGGGCCATACAGACACACGATAGGCGATTTCATGTCACCCTTCAGTTTCATGACGGCCAGATGCTCCAAAATACGGTCTTTCACCTTTTCCATCCCATAATGGTCACGATCCAAGACCGACTTAGCCTTCTTGATGGAGTGGCTATCCTTCGTGTACTCGCCCCAAGGCAGATTGACAATGGTCTCCACATAATTCAGTTGCACACCATAATCATGCGAGGTGACAGGAGTTCTCTCCAACTTAGAGAGCTCGGTTTCAAAAACCTTCTTCACCTCTTCCGTCCATTTCTTGCCCTTCGCCTTTTCCTTCAGTTTTTCGACATCTTTCGAGGAAGAATCGCCCATCTCCTCTTGGATGGCCTTCATCTGCTGTTGCAGATAGTATTCCCTCTGTTGCTGGTCGATACCCTCTTGGGTCTTAGCCTGAATGGCCATCTTCACTTCGACGAGTTGAAGCTCCTGATTCAGCAAGCCCAACAACGTGTAGGCACGCTCATAGATGCTCGTGGTCTCCAACAAGCGTTGGCGATCTTCCACGCTCAAGTTGAAGTTGGCGGCGATGAAATTAATCAGTTGGACGGATCCTTCGATGTTTCTTATCGCAAAGGAAAGACCATTCGGCATAGAGGAAGATCCTTTGACGATTCGGAAGGCGACATCCTTCAACGCCTCTATCAAAGCATTAAAATCCTTGCGGGACACCGAGTCATCCAATTGTTCCGGATAGGAGGAAACCGTGCCTTTATAGTACAAGCGTTCAGAGCTGTAGCTCGTCAGTTTTATACGATGCTTACCTTGAAGAATGGCTGTAGTAGAGCCATCTGGCAATTCCAAAATCTTAATCACTTGCGCAACACAACCCACAGGGAAGATATCATCCAATTCGGGGGCATCCACATGCGCATCTTTCTGTGTGAATGCGCCTAAATAGTTATGATTCCTATAGGTAGCCTTCACCGCATTAAGAGAACGCTTTCTACCCAAAGAGACGGGCAATACCACATCTGGGAACAATACCACATTGCGAAGTGGAAGGACAGGGATACTCTCGTCCTCACCAATATTGAAGACGAAATTCGGCCCTTCGTCCGTAATCAAAGGGAAGAATTCCGCACCCTCTTCGCCTTCGCCGCCCACTCCTAACAATATGTTCTCAACATTTTTTTTCATTGTCTGTCATATATTCTTACTGATTACGTCATTTTGTCAGTCAACATTTATGGTCGCACAATTGCATTACCCATTATGCAGCATTTAAAACAACTGTATATCAGTGCATTGTTCATATACTAATAACACTCTCTACTAATAATAAACAATAGTCGTGCCAAAGGCTCCATTTTACCCTATCTCTGCAAAAATGTCAGTGTACACAAAGAGCCTCAATATCCATATTCGCGCCATCTAAATCCGTACGGGTTGGGTTCAACCCATAGTACCAAAGAGACAACAAAAGAGACACCACAATGTGGTGCCTCTTTATATCAATACGTTTCCCAAAAGGGATGGGTTTATTGTCTCAACAACGTGAAGTGGCCCATGAACTGACGGTCGATCTCCTCCACGTCGATCACATACCAGTAGTCGGTGGAAGGCATCGGGTGTCCGTTGTAGGTTCCGTCCCAACCATCTTCCTTCGAACCGAAGTACTCGGCGAGCAACTTGCCGAACCGGTCATAGATCTTCACCACAGCGTTCGGATAGACGATCGGCAACTCAGGAACGAGCCATCCGTCGTGGATACCGTCCGCATTCGGCGTGAAGTATGGCGGAATCGTAAGTGCCGGCGCCAACACCTCGAAGAGGTACTGTCCGACGCATCCGTTCTTGTCCACCACGTGGGCGGTATGTTTCGAGAACTGCAGGTTATAGAGCACCGGATCGATCGTCTTGCTGTCGGAGAGGTCGTCCACCCAGAAGTTGAACGGTTCCTCGCCCGCGCCATCCTTCAGGATAACCTCCCTCACGCGGATGTCGACGGAGTCCATATCCACTATCACTGGGTTCGTCTTCACCGTCAACAGGAAGTCGTCGTCCTTATGGCACGCGCCCCTGTCCATGGAGAGATAGTAGTGGGCCGTCTTCTCCGGCTTCACGGTCATCGACGCGCCTTGGTTGACGGTGTCGCCTTCCAATGTCCACACGTACGTGGTCGCCGCGTAGTTGGAAGCGTCCAGATGGCTGCTGAACGTCTCGCAGATCACCTTCTCGCCCAATATCTCGCCCTCCAACGGCTCGTCCACGTTCACGTACGCCGTGTACGGAACGCTGCTGTTACATGCAGGGTTGTACGCCACGAAGTTGTAGCCGTACATGTATTCGTGGTTCGTGCCGCTCATATAGACCGGTTTAACCGTCACGGCCGACGTGTCAAGCGTCTCCGTCAGGATCGTCGTGTCCGCATCCCACTTGATGACGGTTCCCTCCGGCTGGATGTCCGTGATCACGATGTCCGTCGCCTCGCCCTCGCAGATCGTCACCGCGTCTGGTATCGTCACTCCGATGGCCGGGATGACGTAGAGCGGTTCGGACGCCAGCGTGTCTTGGTAGAGCGGGTCGCCCTCGAAGCCGTATGAGAATCTCACCTTGTAGACGGTAGGCTCCGTCGGAGAAACCGTCAGCTTCAGCAATGAGCCGTCCTGAGTCGGAGTGAGCGTCACCGGTTGTTGTCCTGGCGTCTCCATGGTGACGGTCAACGGATGTGGCCACTCGTGGCGGAACTTGCCGGTTCCCGTCGTGTCTATCACCAACACGGCGCTCAGGCCCGTACAGATCGTGTCCTTCAACGATGTCTTCAGCGTCAGTTGGGCGTCAACCTTGACATCCACTATCGCCACAGCCTCGCAGAGGTCCGCTCCGCTCATCGTGACCTCGTAGTAGTGGTCGCTCGTCACGTCGTTCAGCGTCAGCGGGTTCGTCGTCTCGTGCTCACCGCGGTTGCCGTTCCAATCATACTTGATCTCGTTGCCTTCCGCATCCAGACCGCCCGCAGGAACCGTCACATCCAGTTTGATCTGAGGGTTCGAGTGTCGTTGGACGATCGTGTCTATCTTCTTCGTCGCAACGATGTACGGCATCGCAACCAGGCTGTCCAGTTCGGCTCTCGCCACGCATCCCCTGTTCGTCATCAGGAACGTGTAGCGGCCGCTGTCTGTCGTCTTCACGCTGTCGATCTTCAGCTTCGTGCGGGAAACGTTCAATGACGTGCCGCCGCCCAGCACGACCTCCTCCCCGTTCCTGAACCATGTGAATTCCGGATGCTCGCTATCGGCGAAGTCCGTCTTCACCTCGGCGGAGAACTCCTCCTTCTCGCACAGCTTCGTCAGCTTCGTGCTGAGTGGAGTCGCCTTGATCGGTCGGTAATGGATCGATATCGTCACGCTCGTCTTACAGCCGTTCGTGAACTCTACGCGGTAGGTCTTGTCGCTCGACTTGATGACCTCCGGCAACGTCAGGACTGCGTCTTCGCCGACCTTCTGTGACCCGTCGAACCACTCATACTTCGTTATGGCGTTGCCGTCCTTGTCGTGATAGTCGGCGGTGATCGTGATCGCGCCGCCGCAGCTGTAGAACTCGTTCGCCTTCGTGTTGGTGAACGTGTTAGGATCGTAGCTGTTGTCCGACTCCTCGACCGTCATCGTTCCCGTGACAGGGCCCTCGCCGAGCGTCACCTTCATCGTGTCGGCCTTGAACTCGCACGTGCCCGCGTTCACCTGCAACGAGTAGTAGAACACGTCCCCGTAGTTCGCTCCCGTGAACACCCTCGTCGTGAAGACATCGTTCGTGGAGGTGCCGCCGTTCGGGTCGGACTCCGTGATGCCGTTCCACGTGTATTTCACATCCGACGCGTTCGTGTACGCAAAGACATGGAAATCCGTACTCTCATCCGGACATGAGCCCACGTTCTCGACCAGAACCTGCAGCGTATCGATCTTCACCGGTATCTTGACCGAATCGGACACGCAGACCGCACTGTTGGCCATCGCCGTCACCTCGAACCGGGTCTGGACGTGGTAGTTGCCGGTCTCAGCGACCTTCGTCGAGCCCAGCTCCTCGCCCAACGTCTCGTCCGTGTAGTATCTCGTGTCGTAGCTCAGACCCGCCACCTCGTTGGTGAACGACACGGACGGCTTGATGTCTATCGTCTGAGGCTTGCAGACCGTCGCCAGCTTGCTCTGGTCGATGGCTATCTCCGTCTTGTCGTAAATGGTCACCTTGATCTCCGTCGGGTTGCTCTCCGCCCCCTCGACGCCGTTTACCATCTCGGTCTGGGTCACGTAGTAATAGTACTCGCTCTTGCCGTTGTCGCCGCTGCGCATGTTCGTCGTAGGCGCGGGACCTTCGTCGCCCGTGATGCCCAGGTCAGTCATGTCTCCCTTGTCACCGTTGCCGTACCACTTCAGCACGTATTGAGCGTTCTGCTTGAACGACTGGTCTGGCTTCGTCGTCAGCTTCTCGGAAACGTCGCCGCGGCAGTAGACGTAGCTCGTGACGTACGGCTTCGGCGCGTCGCTGATCAGGATCGGAACGATTGTGCCCTCGCTGATGCAGCCGTCGACCTCCTGTTTCACGCAGAAGGACTGGCTGTCGTCGTCCATGCCCGCTGGAACGCTAGGATCGACCTTCGGCGTCGGGGCGGTCCTGCCGTCGCCAACCTTCGTCACGCAGTCGCTCTCGTACCACCACAGCTTCAACGAGTTGGTGTAGTTGACGATCGCCGCGTTGCCGCTCCTCTCCATCAGGTTCTGGCTGAAGTTGCCCTGCTCGTCCGCATCCGCCTTCATGTAGGTCACCTGGGTCGTCGTCAGCGCAGGCACGAAGGTCACCTCGACCTTCCACTTCACCGGATCGCCCTTGCAGACCTCCTGTGCCTTGTTGTTTATCTTGTAGGACTGGTATACCGTGTACTCGTGGCTTGTCGTCGTGCTCACGTCCGTGTCCACCGTCGGAGCCGTCGTGCTCTCCGTTCCGCCATCAACCGACCAGTTCATCGCATTCGCGTAGAAGCTCTTGCTCTCGTCCTTCTTCTCCTTCGCTACCAACGGCAACGCTTGGTCTCCCTTGCAGTAATGGTAGGTGTTGCCCGTCGTGTCTGGCTCGTAAACGCCGACAACCTCCACCTTAACCGTTTGGATCTTACTCTCAGGGAATGGGCTCACAGTGCTCTTCTGCGTCACATAGAACTCAAACACGCCTGGAACATTCGTCTGCACGCTCGGCGCATCTGTCAACAACGTTCCATTAGGAGCATCGTACCAATTAAGGTCATATATAGCATCCGTCGTACTTACCAAATCAGTCAGTTTCACCGCATCATTCAGACAGACTACCGTATCAATCTTATTTGGAAGAGGAGAAGTATTGACAGTCACCTTAACCTTCTTAGCCGGGCCCTCACAACCAGCGGCACTCACCTGACGGATGAAGTAGTAATACTCAGCCTCTGTGCTCAGATCAATTTCAGGAACCGTGTTCGTGTATGAACTAGGATTAGCTGTCGTCTGAGTAGAGGTGGTAGCCTGCCACTCCAACTTATAGCCAGTTTCCGTCACGTCGGCGATTTCCGCCAAAGACTGCGTTTTACCTTCTTCCAAGACATAATCTTTATCCTTGGCGTTCGGTTCAACAGGAATTGGGTTGATCTTCACATCGAACGTAATAGTGTCGCTATAGCAGAGGGTATTAACATCTTGCAAGAAGAACGAGAAGGTGACAGGGCTGTCATCAGCACTCAACGCATCCAGCACGTCAATAAAGTTGCTGAGATTCGAAGGTGTTCCAGCGACGTCCTCGATAGTCTCCGTATAACCCGTCAGAGAAGCAGCAAGATCCTTTATGTATTTCTTCACATCAGCATTCTCGGAAGCCAAGCCTTCGCAGAACTCAGGGATCTTAACAGCTGGAACATCAGGCACAGGATCCGCATAGATGGTGATGGTATCAGCCACATCGCATCGACGAGTACCCTCCTGATCTTCATACATATCATGTACTAACAAGATATACATTGATCCATTCTCATCCACTTGATTCCAGGAGACCTCTAATTCATCCGCCTCGCTTTGGGCACCCGAACCACCCTTTATAGCTACAGAACTCTTTGAGTCCTTATGCCAAGTAATTTTATAATTTACAGGGTCTCCATCTTCTGTCGTCGCGCTAATCTTATTGGAAGTAAGTACAGTCTTCTCGTAACGACAAAGATGGATAGACTCCTTGGATTTACCATCAGCACGAATCTCAGGGTCCTTTTCCGGAGACGTACAAGAAGAACACTTGATTGTCAATTCAATTGGGTCAGAAATAGAGAACTCCGAACATGGGTTATCCGCATTGAAACGATATGGTTCTTCTGTAGTCAATGCACGTTCCATCTCACTTTTGAGATTCTCCGAACTTCCCACAACAACTCTATAATATACTTTTTCATACCCCTGATCCAACAAATCCGCATAATCCAAAGTATTTTGGAAAGAAGATGCAGTAACTGGGGCAGAATTCAAATCCTTCCAACTTTTCTTGAAGTCACTCGATGATGGGTCTTTTAAATTATATTGGAATATATATTTTTGACCACCTCCATAGTAAAAATTCATCATGTCGGTTACATCCACAAAAAGAGAGACTTCTTCTGGTTTACATGCAGTAAATTCCTTGTCATAATCTTCGCTAAAATAAAGATCCACACCAGGAGCAGAACATGAAAAGATTTGTATATCATCCAACAACAAGTCATCTCCATTAGAATTATATGTACCAGTAATTCCATCTCCCACATTCGAGATCACCTCAATTTTAACATTTCTATACTGCTGCAATGTGAATGTAACAGAAACCTCAGCCCATGACGCACCATAAGTCAAGTCGTTTTTTGATTTTTTTGTGACAACAGGGGACTTCGACGGGTTTCCAACAGGATTTCCTGCATCGTCGACCTCAGTGGCTCGTACAAAGATTGAAATAGGATTTTCTGAATCAGAAAAAGTATTAACAAAACACTTCAACGTCAGCTCCTTCTCGCACAACTTCTTAATAACACGCTCGTATATAACGTCACCCGCATCACAACCGACATTCAATTGAAGCATTCCTCCCATTGCAGAACCATCTTGATACGTATGATCAGGGAAATAATAGACTCCATCTCTCATCTTAGACGTTGGATTTGCCCTACCTGGCTCTTTGCCATCACCTGCTTTCGCAGTCCAACCTAAGTTTGACCCCTTCGTGGCAGTAGCACCTGAAGCACCGTTTGACAAATAGGAGACTACCCTATACCAACCCTCTGGGCGAGGAGCGTCATCACCTGAACCAGTGTTAGGCAATGCACCTGGTATATCGTAACCCAAATTGGTGTACGTCCATCTAGTACCAACTGTATTATGAGTTTTCTTCTTTGGATCAGCAATATCCGAATAATCCCAAGTCCAATAAGAAGTCGCGCTCTCAAATGTACCGAAATCATCTTGCCATACAAGCTTACGAGGAGCAGGCTCATTATTCTGCATACAGCAGACAATATCCTCGACAGTATACTCATCAGACTTCACTTCCGCCGTACCACCACTTCCATTTGGAACAGTCGCAATATAATAGTATGTTGTCTTCGCATTAGGAGTTTTACCAGATGTATGTTTCATTCTCAAACCATCCTCACCATCCAGTTTCACGCCACTACCGCCTTGCTTCTTATACCATTGGTATTTGACATCTCCAGCAAATGGCGTAGCCACGGAAAGGATGATGCTCTCTCCTCCCGCACAAACAGTCTTCGGACCAGAAACCTTGGCATCAGGCACACCATACACCTTGACGCTCGTAATCATAAAGCCCATTCCAAGACCACCTTTGGCAGTATTGATGGAAAATTTCAGCGTTCCTCCACCGATAGGACCTATCGCACTGTTGCCCATACCACCATCAGCATTAGTCACCGTTATCTTGCCTTTGTGTCCTTCACCCGTCTTAAGATTATTATTGGCGTCAAGATCCTCTCCCTGTTTTCCATTATTAATGTAATTTTGATCATCATTTGCGTTTACAGCAACACGAAGCATCGAATTATAATGAGATTCAGCTATAGCATCATTCGTTAGCGGGACCATATACTCGATTTCTACCCTGTAATTACTATTATCCTTCAATCCAGCGACGGACATGGAAAAAAGAGACCGATTAGGTGCAAGAGTTGACAATACCAAACCCCAACCCTCCTCATCTATCATCCTTAGCTCATCCAAACCATACGGATTGTTGGTAACAGCATATTGCGCCTTGCCCAAGAAATCAGACCTGGTCGCTGTTGTCTTTGTTGTGGTAGCGAGCGTTCCCGCCGAAGTAGACAACGTTGGGACAATTAGACCCAAGAATCCATCCACCTCATTGATGTCCCAAATCACTTTAGGATCAGTACCGGAACCCGTCACCGAACTCGAGAAGTCCGTACCCGAGACGAGAATCAAGTTATTATTCTGGGCGAATAAAGGTTCTCCACTGAGCATGCACACCACACAGAGTGCGAGCAACTTTGAAAGTAAAACTATTCTTTTCATATCTTTATACCCTATTATTTTTCCAAACACTACTACATATACTCTCAAGAAAGACACCACTCAAGGTGGAAATCATATCATATTTAAAACATTTACACATTGACATAAATTTATCTACAGAAGTGTTTCGTCACACACCATGTGTAACCCAGCATGATCTCGTGCGAACCACCGTTCTTACGTTGGAACTGCGTCAGACCCAACTGGTAAGCGTAACCCACATGGAATCCCTTGTAGCGAATGCCTCCCATCGTATAGAAAGCCAATGGCGCAGGGTTGTTCTCGCTCTTATCCAACGTGTGACGGTAAGAGAGTTGCAACCAGTAAGAGAAATCCTTGTTGTCAGGTATCGTCTGCATGTACTTCAGGTTGATATCCAACTGGCGGTTCTTCTCCGTATTCAGCTTAATCATCGCTGCTGGTTCGAGGGTGATCTCGTTCACAAGGTCGAAGTCATATCCCAAGAAACCGAACATGGTCAACGGACGTTTCGGCTCCTCCAGACCCAACTCGGTCAGCTCGGTAGGCACGATATCCTTGGCGGAGAAACCCGCGAAGAAGTTATCCCACAAGAAATAGACACCCGCGTTCGCATTGAGGTACATACCCTTGTTGGAACCTCCGTTACCCAAGGAAGGATCCTCGAATCCGTAATCCTCGAACAAGTGTTTGTCGAAGTTGTAGTGGTTCAGCATCAAAGAGAGACCGAACGACAACTGACGGTCGATGGACTGCGTCTTCATCATGTAGTGGTGGTTCTCCGACAGTGGGATATGGTAGGCGAAAGTCACCTCACCACCCTGTCGATAAGAGTTACCATTCTTGTCGTTATAGGCATATACACCGATACCGACATTCTTCAAGACACGCGTACGGAAACTCAAGGTCTGGGTCATCGGATGATCCTCCACACCCAACCATTGGAACTTGCCCGTCAGCATCAAGTGACTACAACGTTCTGCTCCCGCAACCGCTGGGTTGACCAGATAATAGTTGAAGTGATATTGATCACACACGATATCATCCTGGGCATGCACTAGGGAAGAGGAAACAAAGAGCGAAATTAGTCCAACGATACAATACTTTATCTTCATCATTCTCAAACGTTTTTCACCGTAATAGCAAAAGTATATACTCTGTCGGGCAAAGATATGTAATATTCTTAAAAAAACAAAAAACATCGAAAAAAAACGAAACAAACCCTTTGGAACGGGCATTTTCACGGGGGTGTGGAATATATCCACAACGAAAAACAGGTCATACGACGGGCATGGATTTAGTTTATTTTATTGATAAAACACAATCAAACTATTTACCCGCAAAAAAATTCCCGTGAGGAAACCCCACGGGAATTCAACAATGATATAATTATAAAATTATTTCTTGTTCAAGAAGAGATCCACCTCAACGGCGCAAGCAACGGTGCAACCAACCATTGGGTTGTTACCGATTCCGAGGAATCCCATCATCTCAACGTGAGCAGGCACTGAAGAAGAGCCAGCGAATTGAGCGTCAGAGTGCATACGGCCCAAGGTATCCGTCATACCGTAAGAAGCAGGACCTGCAGCCATGTTATCTGGGTGCAAAGTACGGCCTGTTCCACCACCGGAAGCCACTGAGAAGTAAGGCTTGCCAGCGAGCACGCGCTCCTTCTTGTAAGTACCGGCAACTGGGTGTTGGAAACGAGTAGGGTTCGTAGAGTTACCAGTGATGGAAACGTCCACGTTCTCCTTCCACATGATAGCCACACCCTCACGTACGTCGTCCGCACCGTAGCAGTTCACAGCGGCGCGAGGACCGTCAGAGTAAGCGATCTTCTTCACCACCTTCAACTTACCAGTGAAGTAGTCGAACTTAGTCTGTACATAGGTGAAACCGTTGATACGGGAGATGATCATAGCGGCGTCCTTACCCAAACCGTTCAAGATGCAACGGAGAGGCTTGTTAGCCGGTCTAGACTTGTTAGCCATCGTAGCGATCTTGATAGCGCCCTCAGCAGCCGCGAAAGACTCGTGGCCAGCCAAGAAAGCGAAACACTTAGAATCAGGAGAGAGGAGGCGGGCAGCCAAGTTACCATGGCCCAAACCTACCTTACGGTCGTCAGCCACAGAGCCAGGGATGCAGAAGGACTGGAGACCCTCGCCGATGTATTTAGCAGCCTCGACAGCGTTCTTAGCCTTTTCCTTCAAAGCGATGGCAGTACCTACCACGTAAGCCCACTTTGCGTTCTCGAAACAGATTTTCTGAGTGTCCTCGCAAGTTTTGTAAGGGTCCAAACCTGCAGCGTCGCAGATCTTGTTAGCTTCCTCGATGGACTTGATACCATGTGCCTTCAAGCAGTCGTTGATTTGCTTGATACGGCGATCTTGTGATTCAAATTTAACTTCTCTAATCATAATCTTATTTACTATTTTTTTATTTACAATTTACTCTTTACTATATAGACTTTACGTTTTTACGATCCATGTTTTTACGATGAGTAAGAATCGATGCGACTATTATTTTCATCAGTTCATCACATTCAGTTCGTATGGAAGACAACCTATCAGCAGCAACGATGTCTGATTCTGCGATCAGCTCCAACCAACAAGAGGTTTCATCCAGTTCCTCTTCCACCATTTTCAGCTTGTTAAGAAAATCCTTTTCGGATTTAGCCAAACAAGCGGCTCGGTAATTTGCGAAAGGGGAGGTTCCAGAACGAATGATTTGACGAGCGAATGCTTGCGAAGAGATTGTTGTCGGCATATTATCTACCAGAACAACTATCCTCAAAGCGAACGATTTCAGTCTGCTCTTCAATTCATCCTTGTTCATCGTCCATCCATCAAATCGTAAATAATAAATTGTCCAATAGTAAATAATATTATTCTTTACGTGGGTCGATGGATTTAACAGCACCCTCTTCCTTCTTGGTACGTCCGTACGTGCCAGTCACACTCTTGAGAGCCTCGTCGGCAGGAACACCCTTCTTCACAGCGTCCATGAATTTGCCCATGTGGACGAACTCGTATCCGCAAACTTGGTTGTCCTTGTCCAAGAACATCTTGGTGATGTAACCCTCGGTCAATTGGAGGTAACGAGTACCCTTAGCCTTCGTACCGTAGAGCGTACCCATCTGACCGATCAAGCCCTTGCCAAGGTCTTCCAAACCAGCGCCGACAGCCAAACCGCCCTCAGAGAAAGCAGACTGCGTACGACCGTAAACGATTTGGAGGAACAACTCACGCATTGCAGTGTTGATGGCGTCACATACCAAGTCAGTGTTCAAAGCCTCCAACAAAGTCTTGCCTGGGAGGATCTCAGAAGCCATAGCGGCAGAGTGAGTCATACCAGAACAACCGATAGTCTCCACCAAGCACTCCTCGATGACACCCTTCTTTACGTTCAAGGTCAACTTACAAGCACCTTGCTGAGGGGCACACCAACCAATACCATGCGTCAAACCTGAAATATCCTTAATCTCCTTCGCTTGAATCCATTTCCCTTCCTCAGGGATAGGAGCTGGTCCATGGTTAGGACCCTTGGCAACAGAACACATCTGTTCCACTTCTTTCGTGTAAATCATAATCTGTTAATTATTGTTATATAAAATAAAACACAATTTTTCGAATACAAAAAAAGACATTTTTCGGGAGAAAAACAAACGATTTTAGAGTTAAGAATTAAGATTTAAAAATTAAAAAATGATGAGGGAGGTAAAAATGTCCAGTGCCCCAAATGAATGTTCTCTAACGTCTCAAAGTTCCATGAGACCCGTCACTTCCAGAACTGTTTGATCTGCGTCTCCGCACGATCGAACAAAGCCCGATTGAAAGGCGCATCGAACTGGTCGTCAAGGTTATGGTCGGTGATGGAATAGTCTCCATCATAGTAGACATTGGTGATGGTACCCATGCTATCGATCATGCCGACCCCAATATAGCTGTCCACCAACAAGAAATCGCGATGGGCGGTCGTATCGAAAAGAGAGACACCAATGGAGTAGTCAGAAGGATTGTTTGTAGTGCCAAAGAGATCGTTCATCAGGGTTGGCACCAAGTCATAATGGGACGTCCATTTATCGGAAACAATTGTATCCTTAGCATTGAAGTAAACCATCGGCACCTGCATCTGGGCGGCAGAATAGTTGCCGTTGTGGCCCCAGAAAGCGTGGTGGCAGTCGTCGAACTCCTGGGAATGGTCGCCCGTGAAGACGATGACCGTGCTATCGAGCAAGCCTTTGGCCTCCACCTCCGTCAAGACCTTACCCACCAAAGAATCCAGATAATATACCATGTTTTTGTAGAGGTTCAGGAACTCCGTCGGATCGACATCCTTGCCAAGACGCTCGTAGTGCGCGCAATCCCAGGAAGGTTGAAACGGACCCGTGTAATCCTCCGGTTTGATCATACTGTGCAGAGAATCGAAGAAGAGGAAAGAGAAGAACGGGGCATTATCCCCTCCCCTTCCGTTCAGGAACTGGAGGAATGCGTTGACCACGTTCACATCCCGCTGCCAAGCGTTGATGCCAGGCGCCGAACCACACTGTTCCGGGAACATAGAGAAGACGCACTTGTCCAACGGAGGATTGAGCATGGAAGCGCTCGGGAAGAGACGGACGTCATACCCCTTATCCTTCATCGTGGAGAAGAGGACAGGCGAAATGGACTGTTCGCAGAAATCAGGCCAATAGACACCCGGCAATCCATAGAACATAGAGAAAACACCCGTTCTCGTACCATTGCTACCGCTATAGTGGCGGAGGAAACGAGAAGAGCGTTTAGAGAAAGCGTATATGTTCGGTGAGCAAAGCGAGTCCATCGTCGATGCCCGCCAAGCGTCAAAAGCGATCACGATCAAGTTCTTGCCCGATTTGGTGTTATTCAACGCAGACTTCGGGTAGAGGTACTGTTTGCCATGATAATCCACAACGATGGAAGTAGGCTCCACCTCCACGCCCACGGCGGAGAGCAACGAATTAGCGTTGAGCGACACGCAGGCAGGGAAATAGCGGTCCAGCAAGATCAGCTGACGGTCATTCTTCGCACACCCCCAAGCATGTTTGCACTGCACGAGGCAGATGAGCGAACCGAACACGACGATCAACGTGTAAATAACGTTATTCGGTATCCTATTAGCCAAACGGAAGGCCAGTTTGAAGAGCAACACCTCGACCAAGACGAGAGCGGTGAGCACACCACCGACCATGAAATATTGGGCGATCGTGAACTCGAACACCTGCGTCGAACCAGGAGCGAACACCTGCTCCAAGACATACGAATTGATATGAAAGCGGTAGAGCGAGAAGATATACGCATCCAACGCAAAAACGATCAAGAAGAGGGACATCACCACCGAGGCGCAGATAAGGCTAGCCCGATTGCTTCGCATCAGTATGGTGACAGGCAGGTAGACAAAGAAGATCGGGAGGAAAGAGATGAAAACGAAATGAGTCAAGATGTAGGCGCCCGTGTATACAGCATGGTCGCTCCAGACCGAATCAGGGATAAGGACAAAATACTTCAGAGCGATTAAAAAGACGAAGACGGAATTGAAGAAAGCGAACCACACGCCAGCCTTCAGCAACCTCCGCCTACTCACGACCGTTTCCTTATTTCCCCCGCTCGAACCCATCACAAACTCAAGCTATATGACAAGACGACCCCGAAGAGATCCTTCGGTTTCGACACATTCATTCCATCATCATAGCGGAAAAGAGCCTTCAATGAATTTTTCTTATTGAAGTTATACTTGGCTCCCGCCTCATAACGTATGCGATCCACGGTATTCCCTTTGTAGTTGTTTGTGCGGTAAAACGCTTCCACACCGATCAAAGGATAGAGCGGCATCTTCGGGACCTTCATCGAGACGGTCAATTTATTTCTCCAATAATCCTTATATTGCTTCTTCGGCGCTCTTTCCGGACGATAAGTGATCTGGTACTTCGATTTAAGGGAAAAGGAGAAGCGAGCCACATCCTTTTTCACTCTCAAGTACCCCGCATAACGATGATTCAGATAGATATCATCCTTTTTATCCGCGGCGCCGATCAAGTAATAATCCGCTCCGACGCGCAAGAGACCCTTAACCACATTATATGAGAGGTCCGCCTTCGTCGAAAATTTATCCAGTTCAGTGGAATTGGCACGCATCGAGACAGACTCGGACAATCCCACATTCAACCGTTTAAAGAACTTCTTCGAGACGGAGAAACTCACAGAAGAGGTAAAGTCCTGCTCGTCACCCCCCGCCCAAGCCACGCTGGCGCAGCAGAAAGAAGTGACAAGCAAGACGATAAAACGAACCCTAAAATATGAGAACGAAAATTTATCCATTAAAATCTTTAGGCCTAGTTATTTGGTCTATCGTATTGATTTCCTTTGAATTAGACTCATAATAAACCTTTATCAAAGCCGTATCCTTCAAGAAATCGATATAACCGACCTCACATTTCGTAATATTCAGACCCGTACGTTGCTTGATGTCAGCCATCATCTCGTCATATTTATCAGGAGTGATGAGACTGATTTTCTCGTACTTGATCAACTTGCACGAGCTCTTCGAGACGATACGAGTCATCTCCATCAACCAGGTCATAAAGACGAAGAGGAAGTTGGTGATGAAGAGTTCCAAGTAGCTTACGCTGACAGCCAATGCGTTGATAACAGAAAGTCCGATGATGAGGAAGAGATAAGTCATCTCACGGATCGGCACAGTATCCGTACGGTAGCGGATGATGCCAAAGATGGCGAAGAGGCCCAAAGCCAGACCCAACTGCAACTTCTCGCTTCCCAAGAGGAAGATCAAGAGGAAAACGGTCGTGCTGATCAAAGTAAACGTGAACACGTAATCTCTTCTCTTTGACTTACGGTAATACAACCACACGATGATCAAAGATGTGACGAGGAGATTAAGTCCGAAACGAAGGATCAATTGGAAGAACCCCTCGAAATTCACGATAGGGACACCAAAAATCGCCAACTCACTGATGCTTGAAAAAGATTCACCCATACTAGTAAAAAGTGTTATAGTGTTATTTAAATTATACAAAAATGAATTCAAAGTTTAACGAAGAAGGGGCTACAACTTATTGATGTACCTAACCTTCTCCTTGAATCGGTTATACTTCAGGGAGGGATCCGTCAGCACCATTCCCAAGCAATACTTGCTGATGCTTCTTTTCTTGATGCGAAGGGCCGCAAGGTAATCCTTGAAATGGGAATGGGCGTTACCGTCCTGTTTGACCTCCACGATGCACAGTTTAGGGATTGTGTTCTTCACGCCAGTGACACAATTTTCGAAATTGATGTCATAGTCGATGGTAAGGCGTTCGGACTTCTCCTTGTTCACCAAGGTGATACGATAGAAGCTGTTCCTCAACCGGAAGGCGATCTCGTTCATCTTGAACTTCGATTTCTCATCGAGGAAGGAGATAGCCTCCTCATTGTTCAACACATTCTCGTTGGTTACCGCAATACGTTTTTTGGAGGTTCTACCCTTGTTGTTCTTCGTTTTAACTTCCAAGAACATCAGGTTAGACTCAACATATTCCCGCACGCGGATCTTCTGTCGGTTCAGCTTGCCGTTCTGGTGGACGACATACATCGTGGCATCAGGCGTATCGTAATAGAGTGTACGATAGAAAGCTTTGCGGAGGTCTCCGATTCGCTGCACATAGTAATCCTCCTTTGCCATCTCGAGGAGAGTCGGCAAATTGTTCACATTCACGAGAAATTTAGTGTCGATACGATTCATCAGCCGGATGCCGCTCATCTCCTCCAACGTGATAGGAGCGAGCGCAGCGAGCTTACCATCTATACTATCGATGATGCCTTTCATTTCGGATTATTCAGTGATGTACTCGTACACCTTCTCAGACTTCAGTTTACCATTAGGGAAGAGGATACGGGCGCTTTGTTTCTTACCGAATTCGTTGTACTGGAACTGAACCGTCTTTTCCAACTTATTGTATTCGTCGAAGTGTTGTTCCTCGATGCACTTCCCCTTGTCATTGTATTTGTACACTGTGCGGGATTTTTGGTCTCCCACTTTTGTATATTCGATTTCCTCTGATTTATTGCCTTGAGCGTCATACTTCGTGACATGGTCGATCTTCTTTTTGCCATTTTCCATACGCCACTCCTTAACCTCAGACAAAACCTTTCCGTTTACTTTCTTCTGAGCGCTAGCGGTCGAGAAGAACACCGAAACGGACAAAACGATCATCGCCAAAAAACACCTTTTCATACGCAATATATTTTATGGTATTAAATCATGCCCAAAAATAAGCATTTATCGGACAACTAAAAAAAATATTCAGTCAAAATTAGAATTAACTCTTAGAAAATCTCTATAATGCAGACAAAACAAGCGATCGAGGTCACATTTGGTCATCGAAATAATTATCATTGATGCTGAGATTATCGAGTTCATCCTCGTTGAAATCCTCATCACCCTCGAAGTCGTTCAAGCCATCCATGTCAAGGTCGCCCGCCTTCACTTCCGGAATATCCATGAACAATCCGTCAAGAAGTTGAGCTGGTGGATTACCCTTTGACACCTTGCAGATAGGAGCAGGCAACGTCTCACGCGTACGCACCTCCTTCATCTCCATGTAGAAGCAACGTTCATTCATGACATCAAAGACGAAACGGAGCTTTTGGCCCTCTTCCGAAGCGAATTCCTCCACCCGCACACGGTCCATGACCAAGCTATCCACATCGGAAGACGTATCCATCTCCATCAGCGTGATCTCCTGTTCAGCCTCCCAATAATCATTGCAGATCAGGAAAGACGTCATTTGGTCTTTCGCATAACCGACACTATCGAGAATCGCATTGTTCAGTTCCAGAAAAGTCGCATCGGAATCGATGTGTATTTCCCTCATAAAGTCGTCCACTTCATCGGACAAAAGGATAAATTTAAAGACCATTTCCTTGTAATTATTATTAATGCGACAAATATACGAAATAAAATATTATCTCAAAGAAGATTCGATAGCTTCCACGCTACGTTGTACTTCTTTATCCACCTCCACCAAGTTTTGGATCGCCTTACAAGCGTAAAGCACCGTGGCGTGATCCCTATTACCGATCTGTTCTCCGATGCTGGAGAGGGAAACCTTCGTGTACTTACGGGAAAGGAACATGGCGATTTGCCTAGCCTGTACGACCTCTCTCTTGCGGGAATTAGATTGCAACATACGAGGCTCCAACCCATAATAGTTGCAGACCGTCTCCTGGATAGAAGAGACCGTCACGGTCCGCTCCGGTGTGGACACCAAGGAGTTAACCACACGGCTGACCAGATCCATGTTGATCTCGGCGTCCGTCAGTGTAGACTGCGCCAAGAGCGAATTGACGACACCTTCCAACTCACGGACACTATCAGAGACACGTTCAGCGATGTAATCGATCACATTGTCAGGGATAGTGAGGCCATCGGTCTTCACCTTAGACTTCAGGATCGCCTTTCTCGTCTCCGAGCTAGGCTGTTCCAACTCCGCGTTCAATCCCCAACGGAAACGAGTCAGCATACGGTCATCCAAGCCCTGAAGCAATTTCGGAGATTGGTCAGCGACCAAGACGATCTGTTTGCCGTTCAGTTGAAGTTGGTTGAAGATCTGGAAAAAGACGTTTTGAGTACCCGTCTTTCCCGCAAAGAATTGTATGTCATCGACGATCAACAAATCGATCATCTGGTAGAAGGCGATGAAATCATTCACACAGTTGCGCAAATGGGCGTCCGTGTATTGCGCCTGGAATCTATTGGAGTCCACGTAAAGGACCTTCTTCTCCGGATGTTTCTCCAGGGTAGCCCATCCGATCGCCTGAGCCAAGTGAGTCTTGCCCAAGCCGGAACCTCCATAGATGAAGATTGGGTTGAAAGTATTCTTGCCAGGAGCCTCGGCGATAGCCAAGCCTGCAGAACGCGCAAGCTTATTGCAAGCGCCCTCCACGAAGGTGTCGAACGTATAATGAGGATTTAATTGAGGCTCGATTCGTTTTCTGTTTGAACGTTCAGGAAATGGATTATAGGAGTCTGCGTTAGAGGACTCTTTCACAGGGATCACGTGACCGCTGTTGCGTTCCACGGTAGTCTGTGTGGCAGCCTCTTGGATGATACTATAGACGAGTTTAGTACCCTTACCCATCACACGGTTAAAGGTCTGCTTCAACAAGTCGCTGTAATGTTCATCTAGAAATTCCGCATAAAAGTTACTTGGAACAGTGATGGTCATCGTCATATTCTCCCAACTTTCCGGAACAATTGGACGGAACCACGTCTCAAAAGCGGAGGACGGTATGTTGTCTTTTATTACCGCCAGACATTCATTCCATAAACGGACATGATCTTTTACTTCCATTTCTTTATACTCGTTCATATTAACACAAAACATTCGGGAAAAAATCCTTCAAAATCCCCGAAATGCGTTTTTCATTTCACACTTCAATTTGCATTACAAATTTTGGCTATTTTTTTCAAAAAAAAAACTTTAAATCACTTGTTAAATTAAAAAAAACTTAATTAACTGTAATTCAAAATCATACACTAACTTACTAATAAACAACTACTTACGAAGTGTATTTTATATTAAAATGTTCATATCTAACCGATTAATGCGGGGTTCCAGCCTCATTCACTTTTTCGGCCAAATACAGAAACATTTATGTAACGTTTAGGGTGTGCTTTCAGATCCACCAGAAGTTCATTCGCACTTCCGACAGTGGTATTCAAATTGTCATAAAGTTCTCTGTTTGTGAGCAACAAACCGAGTGTTCCAGTGCCATGATTCAGCTTATCCGTAACCCCCTGGACGCCCAAAAGTGTTTTGTTCAACTGCGTGATAGTGGCTTTGAAATCCACAGACTTCAAATTAGAGCTGACAACGCTCAGGTTGCCCATCACACCATTGATGTTGTTGCACAAAAGAGGGACGTCCTTGTCCACCAATTTATTGATGCCCACAGAGGCATGGTTCAGATTCTTCGTGATCGAATTGATGTTCGCCAAGGAAGACTCGATGGTCTTGTTCTCCGCGATAGCGTGAAGGGAGACGATCAGAGAGTCCAATTGCGGGATAATCGTTTGGATACGAGGCATCACCTCCTCCGTGAGAGAGTTCAGCACACCCTCGTCGATGTAGGAAGGAATCGTGTCGCCACGCTTATAGCATTGCGAGTTGGAAGGGTCCAAACGCAATTCGATGGAAGGCGAGCCGATAAAAGAGGAGACCAATGCAGCCTTGGAGCCCACAGGGATCTTCAAGTCATCGTCCACCTGAAGCACGACCTTCACGTCAGAGGAAGGGTTATCATAGTCGTAGATGATCTCCTTCACCAAACCCACCTTATAGCCTCGGATCGTGACATCATTCGTCTCTACCAAGCCATTGATACGTTCTAGATTGAGATAGTAATAATTAGTTGGATTAAAAATATTTATTCCCTTCAAATAATTCACTCCAAAAAATGTAACCGCAATGGTTATGATCACCAACAATCCGATTTGAAGTTCTTTGCTAATTTTAAAATTCATATCCATATTAATTTATACACCTAATTATCACTTTGAACTCTTAAAATATTGTCTAGCCTCTTCCATAGGCAACTTCTTCCCGTCTTTTATCACGACAAGGAAAGCATCCTTGAAAACGGTTTTCACCTCGTCCCTCAGCTTCACGCCCTCCTCGAAGGTGGCTGCGCGGCCATACACATACTTATATTTATAAGTACCTGTCTCGACAAATTCCTGTGCGGGCACACACTTCTTGAAGTCCTTGCAGTTCAACGGTTTCTGCGAACTGGAGCTACAGAATTGGACAGCGTAATAGAGCTGCGATTTCTTCGTTTCGGTCGGCGCGGACGGTTTATCCTCCGTCTGCGGCTTCTCCGTCACCTCCGCATTAGAGGTGTTCTGCTTAGGTTGAGGTTCAGTCTCCTGTTTCTTGGTGACGCTCTCCTTCCCGTCAGCTTGGGTCACCTCCTTTTTATTGTTCTGGAGCGTATCCTTCTGAGCGGACGGTGCGCTCTTTTCAGGCTCCTTCACCGTCTCTTTTTTCGGTTCCTGCACCTCCGTAACGCTCTCCGACTGGTTCACGTCGATATCCTTATAACCGTCAGAGTTCCGTTTGTCACGTCTGTTCTTATATTGGACGAAAGCCTTAGCGATAGACTCCGCCAACTTATCCAAGTTCTTATCCTTCGACAAGAAAGCCTCCTCCTCCCTGTTCGAGATGTAGCCCAACTCAACGAGCACGGCAGGCATGGCGGCCTGTTTCAGCACCCAGAATCCAGCCTGTTTGACACCACGGCTAGACCTACCCGCCTTGACGAAACTACGTTCTATACCTGAAGCGAAAGCGATGCTCTGCTCCATATATTTAGACTGCAAGAAATCAAACATGATATAAGACTCAGTGCTGTTCGGGTCGAAACCGCGGTACTTCGTCTTATAATCGGACTCGTACAACATCACAGCATTCTCTCGCTTCGCCACCTCAAGGTTCGCGGAAGAGGAACCGACAGCGTACGACTCAGTACCCTTAGCGGAACGATTCTCCGCCGCATTGACGTGGATAGAGATGAAGAGGTCCGCCTTCGCCTTGTTGGCGATTTGGGCACGGTCATCCAACGGAATGAAAACATCCTTTTTTCTAGTATACAAGACCTTCACATTCTTCTCTTTGGAGAGCAGATCACCCAATTTGAGGGCCGTCTTCAAATTAATATCCTTTTCCTTTAATTTCAAGACATAACCTGACGCTCCTGGATCTTTTCCACCATGTCCAGCATCGATCACAACAACGAAAGGCTTGTCACCAGCCCAAGCCATGGCGACACACCCCAAAAGAAGGCATACTAAAAGACAAATGCGCTTCGTAAATGAAGAAAAATTTTCCAAAACCTATCTTTTAATAATTGTATGGCAAAAATAGGAAAATATTCTTAGATTTGCATAAAATTTATAGCGCAATTATAAATTAGTAAATTGTTGGCACAAAGATATATAACATATTTATTACTACTCATCGCAGGGCTATTCCCCCTCCATTTTGGAGAAATTCATGCGAAAAAAACGGAGAGTGACACCCTAAAAGTCGCCACGGAAGCCTCAGATAGCACTGCGAAAAAAGTTAAAATTTCAAAAGATGCAGTGGAATCTAATGTGAATTACTCCGCAAAAGACTCCATCATCTTCTATGCTGACGGACACGCCTTTTTATATGGTGACGCGAAAATCACCTATCAGCAGATGGAGCTCACCGCCGACCACATTGAGTTAAACACGGACAGCACCCTAGTACATGCGAGATGCGGGTACGACACGGCAGGAGCAGAGACCGGCAGACCGATATTCAAAGACGGCAACGAGAGCTATGAGTCTCACAGCATAGACTTCAACTACGAGACGAAGAAGGGTCTGATCCGCAACGTGGTGACCCAGCAGGGCGACGGATATGTGACCAGCGAAATAGCCAAGAAGCTGGAAGACAACACCTTCCTGATGAGAGACGGTAAGTACACCACGTGCGACGACCATGAACATCCCCACTTCTATTTGAACTTGACCAAGGCCAAAGTGAAACCGAAAGAGTATATTGTGGCGGGTCCCGCCTACCTCGTCATCGCAGATGTGCCGCTTCCGCTAGCCATACCATTCGGATTCTTCCCCTTCTCGGAGAAATACTCCTCCGGATTGTTGATGCCGACCTTCGGAGAGGAATCTGCCCGAGGCTTCTACCTCAGGAACGGAGGATACTACTTCGCCATCAGCAAATATTTCGATTTGGCATTGCGCGGAGACATCTACACCAAAGGATCATGGGGCGTCAATGGAACAACACGCTACAGGAAGCGATATAAGTTCACAGGCAACCTATACGTAAGCTACCAATCGACCGTCAACAGCGAGAAGAGCATGCCTGACTACTCCCAAATGAACGATATGAAGGTGACTTGGACCCACACTCAGGATCCGAAGGCGAACCCTTTCCGCACCTTCTCGGCATCGGTCAACTTCACGTCTAGCTCCTACAACAAAAACAACACGAGCGCGCACTACAACCCATCGGTGTACGGTGAAAACAACAAATCGTCCAGCATCAACTACACCTATAGGTTCCCGGAGTCGCCATTCTCCCTCACGACGAACATCACGCTGAACCAGCGTCAAAGCGACTCCACCCTCTCGTTGAAGTTGCCTACGCTATACCTCAACATGCAACGTCTCTATCCATTCAAGAGAGAGAAGAAGACGGGGAAGGACAAATGGTACGAGAAGATATACCTCAACTACAATTTGAACTTCGACAACTATATATCAACGAAGCAAGACAAACTCTTCGAACAAAATATCATCAAGGACTGGAACAACGGCATCAAGAACCAAGCCAGCATCGGCGCCTCCTACACGGCCTTGAAATACTTAATCATCACACCTAGCTTCAGCTACAACGAGAAGTGGTATTTCAAGAAGACCGAACAGTCATGGAACAACGAGGAACAAACGGTGGACAAGCTCGTCAAGAACGGATTTTACCGTGTCAACGACATGAACGCATCCCTCAACTTCAGCACCCAACTGTACGGATTCTTCCAACCGATTATCGGAAAGAAAATCAGCATGATACGTCACGTGTTCCAACCAAGCGCAGGCGTAACTTTCACCCCGAAGATGGACCACCCATATCCTGCATTCGGACAAGAATACTACAGCAACTACTACCGCCTGCTGAGAGATGGATCCATCGACACCACCAAGTATTGCTTCTACACGGGCAATTATTACGGAGGACCGACCAGCAACGGAAGCGGCGTCATCAGCCTGAGCGTCTCCAACAACCTAGAGATGAAAGTGCGTACCGACAAAGATTCAACAGGGTACAAAAAGATATCACTCATCGACAACCTAGGCCTGTCGACCGGCTACAACATGTTCGCCGATGAGGATGAGACACCATGGTCGGACATCTCCGCATCGCTGCGTTTGAAGTTCCCTAGGAACATCTACCTAAACGTGAGCGGAAGCTTCTGTCCTTACACCTACAAGCTCAACGAGTCTGGTCAATACTACAAATCCACCACCTCGGAGATGGAAAGGAACGGAAGGATAGCAAGGCTCACCAATGCGAGGACCTCGTTCAACTACTCCTTCAACAACAACACGTTCAGAAAAGGATCAAAGTCCAAGAAAAAGGAGGAGGAAGAGATCGACTACAACGCAGAGACCGTGGATGACATGCTGGACGACAACATGGCCAACGCGGTGGGAAGCGATGCGAAGGAGCCAAAAGACAGCCGATACGACGAGGAGGGCTACTTCAAGTATAAATTACCTTGGAACATAAACTTCTCCTACTCCATCGCCTATGGAGATTACCTATTCGACAAGGAGAGGCTGGAATTCATACAACGTCTGACACAGTCGTTGAACTTCTCGGGAGGCTTCCAATTCTCAGAGAACTGGGCGTTCTCCTTCAGTTCCGGATATGATTTCATCAACAAAGAGCTCTCCTATACCTCCTGTGGCATCACAAGGAACCTGCACTGTTGGTCCGCCAGCCTGAACTTCATCCCGCTCGGAGCCAACCAAGGATTCAACTTCCACATTGGAGTCAACTCATCCATGCTACAAGACCTGAAGTGGGAAAAGCGTACAACAGCGACGGATTACCCTACTTGGTATTAATACGGGCAGGAGAACCGTTCTATGACGGAGAGCAGACCACCCCGAGCGATAATAAATACGGGGTGTTAAAGATATGATGTGATAAAAAAATCAAGAAGAAGGGGGAAACCGGACGACACCCGCAAGCATATTTCGACAAATGTCAATGGTAATTCCCTCATAACATCCGTAAGAATAGAAAAATTTTTCTATCTTTGCTAATGTGTAATACGTAAAAAAAGCGACAGAATGGCGGCAAAATCGGCAAAAAGCCAAACAGAGAGATACATATTTCAAACAAGTTGGGAAGTATGTAATAAGATTGGTGGAATCTACACCGTATTGTCCACACAAGCGAAATCGTTGCACGACATTCACGGAGACTGCCTGTTGTACGTAGGGCCCTATTTCGGGGCTGACGGGAACCTCTCGTTCAAGGAAGATCCAAAGTTACACAAGGATTGGGCGAAGAAGTACAAAGAGGAGACGGGCGTGACCGTAAAAGTCGGCAGATGGGAAATCCCAGGCAACCCGATCGCTATCCTCATAGACTTCAAACCCCTCTATGAGGATCTGAACAGTTACCTGTACGAGATGTGGGACAAATTCCAAGTAGACTCGCTCAAAGCATATGGAGACTATAACGAAGCGGTTGCGTTCGGTTTAGCCTGTGCGAAGACTATCGCCCACTTCTGTCAATACAATCAGTTAACGGACCGCACGCACATCGCACAGTTCCACGAATGGACGACTGCATCTGGTCTGCTTTACTGCAAGGGACACTGCCCTTTCCTGCGCACGGTATTCACCACCCATGCGACAACGGTGGGAAGGTCCATATGCTTCAACGGCAAACAATTGTACGAGTACTTCGACAAATACAACGGTGACCAAATGGCCAACGAGTTGAACGTGCAGGCCAAGCACTCTTTGGAGAAGAAGGCCGCCCACCATGCGGACTGCTTCACCACCGTGAGCGAACTGACGGCCAAGGAGAGCGAACAACTGCTGGAGAAAAGTCCTTCCATCGTCACCCCGAACGGATTCGAAAGCGGATTCATCCCGCAAGGGAAGGAATACGACAAGGCTAGGGAAAAAGCTCGCGCCACACTCAAGAACGTGGCGGAGAACCTAATCGGAAGGAAAGTGTCGGACGATGCGCTGCTCATCGGAACGAGCGGACGATACGAGTTCAGGAACAAAGGAATAGACATCTTCCTGGATTCCCTTAAGAAATTGTCCGAAGACCCGAACTACCAGCGTGAGACGATAGCCTTCATATTAGTGCCGGGATGGAACATCGGTCCGCGCAAGGACCTGCAGCAACGGATGAGCGAACGCAACCCCATCTACACGTTGTTCAGGAGGAACATCACCCATGACATATACAACGTCGCGGACGACCAACTATATGACACCATCCAGGCCTACTCGTTCACCAACGAGGAGAAAAAGACCGTGAAGGTGATACTGGTTCCAAGCTACCTGAACGGAGACGACGGTATCTTCAACAAGAGCTACTACGAGCTGCTCATCGGACTGGACATGACCGTCTTCGCCTCCTACTACGAGCCTTGGGGCTACACTCCTCTGGAGAGTGCGGCTTTCAGCATCCCGACCATCACCACCAACTTGGCGGGGTTCGGGTTATGGGTCTCCGAGCAAGAGGTGGACATCACCAACGGAGTGGCTGTCGTCAACCGAAATGACCACAACTACTACGAGGCGAGCGTGGCGATCAAGGAAGACATAGAGAGATTCGCCGCCATGGGAGCCAAAGAGGTGGAGAAGACCCGTTCGAAGGCGAAAAAGATCGCAGACGGATGTTCATGGACAAAATTCGTGAAATACTATGAAGAGGCGTTCAAAATCGCCCTCCAAGAGAAAAAACAGAATACAAAAATTAAAAAATAAATAAGAAGACATGAAAGTAAAAATCAACCAATCAAACTATCCAACTTGGAAGGAAATCAACACGAAAGCAAAAGTTCCCGCAAAGTTGGAAAAGCTCACCAAGTTAGCCGGTAACCTCTGGTGGGTATGGAATAGCGAAGCTAAGGAACTCTTCAAAGAGTGCGACAGCGAACTGTGGGAAAAAGTTGGAAACAACCCTGTGTTATTCCTGGAAAGGATAAAAATCGACACACTGGAGAAGATCGAGAAAGACGAGGAATTGTTAGGCAAGATCAACTCCGTGTACGACAAGTTCGAGAAATACATGAAGGAGCCGAAAGACCCTAAGAAGCCATCTGTGGCTTACTTCTCCATGGAGTATGGTTTGACGGACATCATCAAGATCTACTCCGGAGGTTTGGGCGTGCTTGCGGGAGACTACCTGAAAGAGGCTAGCGACTGCAACATCGACATGACCGCCATCGGTTTCCTCTACAGATATGGATACTTCACCCAAACACTCTCCATGAACGGTGAGCAGATCGCCAACTACGAGCCACAAATATTCAACACGTTGCCTATCGCCCAAGTGAAAGACGAGAACGGCAACCCGCTCGTACACGAAGTACCATTCTTCGACCGCACCATCTACGCTAACGTATGGAAGGTTTCTGTCGGAAGAATCAATCTATACTTGATGGATACCGACATCGAGAAGAATTCAGAGTACGACCGTTCCATCACACACCAATTGTATGGTGGAGACTGGGAGAACAGAATGAAGCAAGAATACATGCTCGGCATCGGTGGTGTGCTGTTGCTCAACAGACTGGGCATACAACACGACACCTACCACTGCAACGAGGGTCATGCGGCGCTCATCAACGTGGAGAGATTGAACTACTACATCAATCAGAAGGGCATGACGTTCCAAGAGGCATTCGAGGTGGTTCGTTCCTCATCCCTCTACACGGTACACACGCCAGTGCCTGCTGGTCACGACAAGTTCGACGAGGGATTGTTCGGAAAGTACATGTACCACTACGCACAAAAGCTGAACATCTCTTGGGATGAGTTGATGGACCTCGGTCGCGAGAACCCAGGCGACAAGGGAGAGAAATTCTCCATGAGCGTATTCGCTTGCAACACCTGCCAAGAGGTGAACGGTGTGAGCTGGTTGCACGGAGAAGTCTCCAAGAAAATGTTCGCCAACATCTGGAAAGGATACTTCCCTGAGGAATCACACGTCAGCTATGTCACCAACGGTGTGCACATGCCTACATGGGCAGCCGACGAGTGGAAGAAGCTCTACTTCGAAACGTTCGACTCATCCTTCTACAAAGACCAATCCAACATGGCCATTTGGGAGAAGATCTATTCTGTTCCGGACGAGAAGATTTGGAGCATCAAGAAGTCTCTGAAGAAGAAGCTCATCGACTACATCAGAGTGAAATACCAAGACAACTGGTTGAGGAACCAAGGGGATCCTTCCCGCATCATCAAGATATTGGAGAGCATCAATCCAGAGGCGTTGACCATCGGTTTCGGTCGTCGTTTCGCCACCTACAAACGTGCGCACCTGCTCTTCACGGACTTGGAGCGCTTGGCGAAGATCGTCAACAACCCTAGATGCCCGGTTCAATTCATCTTCACAGGAAAGGCTCACCCTGCGGATGGCGCAGGACAAGGCTTGATCAAGAGAATCGTGGAGATCTCCCGTCAACCTGAGTTCCAAGGCAAGATCATCTTCCTGGAGAACTACGACATGGCTTTGGCGAAACGTCTGATCTCCGGTGTGGACATCTGGTTGAACACCCCTACCCGTCCGCTCGAGGCTTCCGGAACATCCGGCGAGAAGGCCTTGATGAACGGTGTCATCAACTTCTCCGTGAAAGACGGATGGTGGTTGGAAGGCTACCGCGAGGGTGCAGGATGGGCGTTGACAGAGAAGCGCACCTACGAGTACCAAGGTCACCAAGACCAGCTGGATGCCGCAACGATCTACAGCATCCTGGAGAATGAGATCATCCCTATGTTCTACGCTACGAACAGTAAGGGCTACTCTCCTGAGTGGGTAAAGACCATCAAGAACTCCATCGCCATGATCGCTCCGAACTACACGACCAAGCGTATGCTCGACGATTATACAAGGAAGTTCTACAATCCACTCCGCGAGCGTTTCCTCAAATTGACGGAGAACAACTACGCCAAGGCGAAGGAATTGGCCGCATGGAAAGAGAAGATCGCAGAGCACTGGGATCAAATCGAAATCGTCTCCGCAACGGTTTCCGACAAGTTGATCGAAAACCCTGAAGTTGGTGACAAATATGTCGCAGAGGTGGTTCTCGACACGAAGAGCTTGAACGACAACGGTATCGGCATCGATTTTGTCTCCACAATGAAAGACAACAACAACAACGACAAGATCGACGAGGTGAAGGAGATGAAGCTTGTGAAAGAAGAGGGTACGAAGCTCTACTTCAAGTTGGAGGATAGGGTTTCACGCTCTGGAACATTCAAATACGCATTCCGTATGTTCCCTAGCAACAAGGACTTGGCTCACCGCCAAGACTTCTGCTACGTTCGCTGGTTCTAATCCAACCCGACAATATTCAAAAAGCGTGGGCATCCCCCACGCTTTTTTTGTATCTTCGCCACATGGAAAAGAAACTGATCATCCTATTAGGCCCCACAGGCGTAGGCAAGACGGAAAGAAGCCTCCGCATGGCGGAAGAGCTGCACACGGAGATTATCTCCTGCGACTCCAGACAGATGTACCGGGAGATGAAAATCGGCACGGCTGCGCCCACCGAGGCGGAACTGAAACGGGTGCCCCACCACTTCGTGGGCAACCTCTCCATCTTCGATTACTACAGCTGCGGCAGATTCGAGATAGAGGCCCTCGCCAAGTGCGAGGAACTCTTCCAGACGCACGACACCGTGCTGATGGTGGGCGGTTCCATGCTCTACATCGATGCCGTATGCAAGGGAATAGACGACATTCCCAAGATTGACGAGGAGCTACGGAAAGAGTTGGACCAACGGCTGGCAGAAGAGGGCGTGGAGAGCCTCCGCAACGAGCTGAAGATGCTCGATCCGACCTACTATAGGCAAGTGGACCCGATGAACCATAAACGCATCAAACATGCCTTGGAAATATGCCTGCAGACAGGGAAACCCTTCTCCTCCTTCCGCACGGAGAGCAAGAAGGAACGTCCCTTCAAGATAGAGAAGATAGGCTTCGTGCGCCCAAGGGAAGAACTCTACGAGCGCATCAACAAAAGGGTGGATAAGATGTTCGAGGAGGGTCTCGTGGATGAGGCGAGACGACTCTATCCCCACAGAGAGCTCAACGCCCTCAACACCGTGGGTTACAAAGAGTTGTTCGAATACTTCGACGGTAACTGGACCCTAGACTACGCTAAGCAGATGATCCAGCAGAACAGCCGCCACTATGCGAAGAAGCAACTCACCTGGTTCAAGCGGGACGAAGAGATCCGATGGGAGACACTAACCGACTGATTCGCAGGCATCAGTCCGCGGAGGTCACCAAACGCAAACCAACATGATAGAACCAACGATCCGGTGCACCACCATCGCGGGATGAGACACGGAAGAACGGTGCGCCCAACGTACCGCCTCCGCCACGGGAGACGCGCACCTCGCCCGTCTTAGGACCCTTCGGAGAGGACTGCTCACCTTCCGCATAGGCGCCATACCAATCCTCACACCACTCGGCGACATTGCCGCTCATATCATAAATGCCCAGCTCGTTCGGGCGATAACTTGCCACATTATAGTACAAATCAGAGGCATAGACATCACAACGGGCCACCTCGGCGAGCGTATTGCCACCGCTGTACTTGTAGCCTTTGCTCTCCACACCCCCACGGGCAGCGAACTCCCACTCCGCCTCCGTAGGCAGACGGAATGTCTTGCCAGTCAAGGTATTCAGTTTAGAGATGAACTGTTGGCAATCTTTCCAGGAAACGCAAGCCACAGGAAGGCTATCCCCCTTCATCTGCAGCTGAGAGGGGCAGGAACCCATCACCGCCGTCCAAAGCGCTTGGGTGACCTCCGTCTCGCCAATCCAGTAATCAGGCAATGAGACCTTGTGCGCAGGTTTCTCCTCCGCTGTCGCCTCGCCCAACTGCTCAGACGTAGCCCCCATCACGAAGGAACCGCCCTTCACCTTCACCATTTGGAAAGAGACCGAACCCACGGAAAAAGAGGATACCTCACCCTTTGGGACAACCACCGGCACCGCTTCACCCTCCGGGTTGGCGACGGAAGATTCATTCCGCGCAAGAGTGTCGGACACCAACTTCACCTCAGAGTTCGTACTATCGCCTTGAGCTGTACTTTTCGAAGAGCCACAGGAGAGGCAACCAAGGGCAAGACCCAAACAAATAAATCGACAACGCATACCTAACTACTTAAAAATTAAAATTTCCGCAAAATTACAAATAATGCAGGAGAAGGAGTTCTCTATCCTCGATAAATTTTTATCTTTGCTATTGTCCCTTTTAGATAAGATTATATCACCTTGTCGAGATCGATATTAAGATAAAACCCAAGGAACAGGATCATGGCTATATATAGTTACATTTACGACATCGCCTATCTCCCCTTTATCATGCTCTACCTGAACACGATGGTATTGGCATATTATAACTTCGGAGTGAAAAAAACGTTCTATCTCTTCTTATCGACGCTCGATATACTGGTATTCGTCAGACTGATACCCATTGAGATAGACCCTTACATCGTTGACGCCGGGTTCTCAAGCTATTCATATTACGAGATTTTCTGCAACCTGTTCGCCTCCCTTCTATTCTTCTGGATAGTACGAAAGCGGAAACACGCCTTTGGGTTGTTGATCCTGTCATTGTTCACAATCATACCCCTTCTCGGCGCACTAACGATGGAAATGATTGGCATATGGTCTCTTGTCGTCTTGTATAAAACCATATCAGAGAAACACGACGATCCGCAAGGGAGTGCGATATATATATTTATCACCCTCGAACTAATCGTTAGTGCGCTATTGCTAATATTCACGAACCACTACTACTGCGAGCGAATGATAGACATCCGGCCGGAAAGTATGCATTTGATCAAAAAGCAAAACGGCACATACTACTACGTGATCACCCCGATTCATGATAACGAGAAGAAAATCAAACAGATACAGAAAGAATTAGGCAAATATTCCGACGGACGATTCGTTATATTAGAGGATAAAAAAGCCGCCTACTCTTTCCGCCGGTCATCCATAAGGACATCGCTATACGCTGTAGATCCATTAGACTATTCGCTGGAAGACGTCAACGAAATAGTCATAGAGAAAAAGGAAGGGAAACAACTGATTATAAAGTAATTGGAAATGAAACGTTTATTTTTCTTTTTAGCACAAATTGTCTTTCTATATTCGTGTACAACAGATGTTGTGTCTGTACAAGACACTAAGGAGGATTCTGTTTTAAATACTAATGAAAAGAAAACGACCAATACAAAAATGCCATGGGGGTATTATCATTTCTCCCAATCTAATCAATATGAGCTAATTGATAGTCTCATTTTTCAATATGAAAGTGAATCCAAATATGGCAGGATGGAAATAATTGATTTTATTATAGATAGTGTTGTGTCTAAAAGTTACGACTCATATCCGAATGCTATTAGATTCCTAACGGAGCAGGAAAGATGTAAAGAATATTCATTGAGCCAAAAACAAAGAATAATGGATATGCTTGTCTCTAATTACGACTCTAGTTTGCTTCCTATTTTTAGTGAAGAGGGGGATTCTTTATTTAGGAATCAACTAAAAAACAAGTTATATTACTCAAATAAGATTTCAGAAGACGTTATAAGGCAACAACTAAGATTATTTTTGTTTGAAAAGAACGATGACGATGTGGTTCTTGAATGGATAAGAGAATTGAAATCAGGCAATTACAGTGATAAGATTTCTAACATATGCAATTATCCTAGAAGAAGAGACTTGTTTGATGAACTAATGATTGTATTGAAGGAACATCACGACGAGTATATTTGCTGTGTTGATCACCTAACTGGCACATGTACGAATATTTGTTTGAGTGTTATGTATATAATGAGCCAACATTTCGCCATGGTTATCAAGGATTTTCCCGAAATAGATCACAAAACAGATCTTAAAACTGAGAATAGAAAGAACGGTCGCTATACTTTCACATCAAAAAAATATACTGAAAAAGTATTGTCTTGGTGTGAAACACATCAAAATGACTATCAATTTATAGAAAAGTGAGTTGTTGCATCCTCACCCATGGAGTAACAGCTCGCTGTGCAACTGTCAGGGAAGTGTTAATTGGATAAAATTCCGACTTTTTGCTATATTTGCGAGCAACCCATTATAGCACTACATATCGAAAGTAGAAAGTGAATATAGATCAGCTAAACATTGAATATGACATCTAAAGAAAAAGACATATCGAGCAAGAATATCGAGTCATTGGGCAAGGCATTCATTTATGTGATAGTACTACTTTTAATCCTTTTCATGCCTGAAGCAATGAACCCGGACAGTTGGCCTGTCGCAACATGGATTAAGAGATTGGGACATATGCCGCTTATAATCGCATTTTGTTTTATCTCATTGATTATCATATGCATTATAGGACAAGCGACAAATAAGGACATCAGAATTGCGATCACCATCTTTCTGGGAATAGAAGTTGTTGCGCTCTTCGTCTTAGTCAGCATTGCGGCATTAAGTTTGGCATTCTTCAGAGGGGAGTTTCTTCTATCTCCCATCATTTGTTTTTTGCTAAACGCATTGCTTTACGCCTTGTTGCTTTATTCCTTCTATTACAAAGAATTAAAAAAACCATAATACAACTACGACAGATAAAGATACAAGACCGCATAACACAAGCCGAACTCGATGGTTCATAAAAAAGCGTCAAGTGGATTGGCTGACGCATTAAAAGCAAACCAAATGTTTTTAGCATGACAAAAAGATTATATCACCTCGCATTAAGCGTATTGTTTTGCCTCCTCACACTCGCAGGATGCGAGACAGGGACAGACGCCCAAGAGGCTGCTCAATACCGCAAGAATTTCAGGGCGAAACTGGAGTCAAGCAAGCAGTTGACCTTGCCGTATAAACTACGAATGGACATTAGCGCACCGGAAGAGGATCCCTCCTATCGTTCTGATGAATACGATCAGACATGGTGTGATATAATGTCCCATGTCTCCACCAACAAGAATTTTTTGAGCGGATGTGAATGCCTGATCGGATATCTCCCAGACACTTCCAAGTTTTTCACCCTAATAGGCAGAAGTCGTGGATTTGAAGACAACATAGGATACATCCTCACCTTCGATAAAAACTGCGAACTCATCTCCTCACAATACATGAACAACCATAGTTCCGTGGAATATGTAGAGGATGTTCTGACAGACGAGAACTATTTCACCATCGACAACGACCTGAAAATCAGCTACTACTTCCACAAGAAGACCTACTACGAAGACGATGCGGTCCCCATTAAACGGGATGGGGAAGAGGAATACGAGAACCATGGATACATAGACAGTAACGGTGTGATCGTCTACGACACGATAAATGAAGTGACGCTGAAATACGAATATAAAAAGAGATAAAACCGAAGGAACCCTCTACGAATTTGAGAATAGAGAATAAAATAGTAAATTCGCGGACAGAAAACAAAAGGAAAAATATATGATAACTGCTTCAGACATTGTAGTACAATTCGGCAAACGAATACTTTTTCAAGATGTGAACCTTAAATTCACAGGTGGTAACTGTTACGGAATCATCGGTGCCAACGGTGCCGGCAAATCAACCTTCCTGAAAGTCGTCAGCGGAGAGTTGACCCCGACCAAGGGGACCATCACCATCGCTCCGGGCGAGCGTCTCTCCGTGCTCAAGCAGGACCACTTCCAGTTTGACGAATGCACCGTCATCGAGACCGTTCTGCGCGGACACGAACCGCTATGGAACGTGATGCAGGAGAAGGATGCGCTCTACGCCAAGGAGGACTTCTCCGACGCGGACGGTATACGCGCCTCTGAACTAGAGGAGAAATTCGCCGAGATGGACGGATGGAACGCCGAGAGCGACGCCGCCGCACTATTGAGCGGATTGGGCATCAAGGAAGACCTGCACTACAAACTGATGAAGGAGCTCAGCGGTAAGGAGAAGGTCCGCGTATTGCTCGCACAAGCGCTCTTCGGCAAGCCGGACAACCTGTTGCTCGACGAGCCTACCAACGACCTCGACCTCGAGACCGTCATGTGGTTGGAGAACTACCTGGCCGAGTTCGAGAACACCGTGCTGGTCGTATCCCACGACCGTCACTTCCTCGATGCGGTCTGCACGCACACGGTCGACATCGACTACGGCAAGATCACCATGTTCGCCGGTAACTACAGCTTCTGGTACGAGTCCAGCCAATTGGCCCTCCGTCAGCAGGCGCAGCAGAACAAAAAGGCCGAGGAGAAGCGTAAGGAGTTGATGGAGTTCATCCAACGATTCAGCGCGAACGTGGCGAAGTCCAAGCAGACAACCAGCAGAAAGAAGATGTTGGAGAAGTTGAACATCGAAGAGATCCAACCATCCACACGTAAATACCCGGGCATCATCTTCACGCCAGAACGTGAGCCAGGCAACCAGATCATCGAGGTGAACGACCTCTCCTACACCACGCCAGAGGGCGACGTGCTCTTCAAGAACATCAGCTTCAACGTGGAGAAGGACGACAAGGTGGTCTTCCTTTCGCACGATCCGAGGGCGATGACCGCCTTCTTCGAGATCATCAACGAGAAGCTAAAGCCAACCTCAGGAACATTCAAGTGGGGCGTGACCATCACCTCCGCCTACCTGCCGTTGGACAACACCGATTTCTTCAACACGGACATGAAACTGGTGGATTGGTTGGCGCAATACTCGCCAGACACCAACGAGTCGTTCGTGAGGGGATACCTCGGCAGGATGCTCTTCTCCGGCGAGGAGATCTACAAGAAAGCCAGCGTGCTTTCGGGAGGTGAGAAGATGCGTTGCATGATCTCCAGGATGATGCTGAAGAACGCCAACTGCCTCGTGCTGGACTCTCCGACCAACCACCTCGACCTGGAGTCCATCCAAGCCTTCAACAACACGCTGAAGTCGTTCAAGGGTAACATCCTCATGTCGTCCCACGACCACGAGTTCATCCAGACGGTCTGCAACCGTGTCATCGAGCTCACGCCAAGCGGAGCGATCGACAAGCGCATGGATTACGACGATTATATCCTCAGCGACGACATCAAGGCGTTGAAAGAGAAATATTACAATAAATAAGCAATAAAGTTAAAAAGGGAGAAGAGGGGACGTGGAGATGCATGTCTCCTCTTTTCAAATGGAGGAATAAGGATGAGAAAAGTAACATTAGCCCTTGGGGTGGGCGTCATGGCCCTATTCTCCGCCTGCAACGGCACTCATCAGAACCGATTCAAGGAGCAGGAGACGCAGCAAGCGGAAGCCACCATCAACTACAAGCGATTCGACCAGACCATATTCGAGTTGGATCAATGCATCCAGAGGCCGGCCATCGCAGGAGATTACGACCAACTAAAGGTTAACATCCCCGACGAAGACTCACTCTGCCTGCGACAGAAGATTGATCAGATCAAGACAGAGTATCCGACGCAATTCAAGCATTACATGATGATGTTAGGCGAATTGTCCAGCGGATACGACATACCCGCCGAGACGCTCTTCTACCTCTTCTTGTCCAACGACGCCTACCATGAGCTTTTCCAGGACTGTCTGAACAAGTATCAAGACGATGCGGACCTCAGAGCCTACTTCACGAAAGCCTTCTCACGGGCGCAACAGCTCATTCCGGGCTATGAGATTCCCCAGAACATTTTCTTCATATTCTCCGGCTTCGGAGACTATCTCTGCATCGACGAGAACACCCTATACGTATCGCTCGAATATTTCCTTGGAGAAGACTATAAGAACTACCAATTCGTGCCAGGCATTTACCAATACCAAATCAAGAACATGAAGCGGGAGTGCATCTTGCCCAACGCCATCTACGAATGTACCTGCGAGCATTTCCCTATAGAGATCGAGGCCGGCAATCTGCTCGACCACCTGCTCTACCTCGGGAAGATGCTATACATCACGGAAGCCATCCTACCCCAAGAGGACGCCAAGAATATCATCGGCTACACAAAAGACGAGTGGGAATGGTGCGAAAAGAACGAGGCGAGCATGTGGAACTACCTGAGGGAAAAGAACCTGTTGTTCGAGACGGACAACAAGACCATCACAGACTTCATCATCATCTCAGGAGCCACGAAATACTTCTCCACGGAAAAGTACAACGCACCCGGAAGGGCGGCCGTATGGTTGGGATGGCAAATCATCACACAATACATGGAGAAGAACCCTAACCTGAGCCTGACAGACCTCATCCACGAGAACGATGCGCAAAAGATATTGGTGGGGTCCAGATACAATCCTTGATAGGAAAACTATCTGAGGCAGACACGCATACGAGGGACGGAGAAAGCTCCGTTCCTCTTTTTTATTCTGTAAGTGTAGGCACGTTGCGGGAAAACAGTCCTAACCGTCACCGACTCCGCCGCCTCCAGCATCGGGTCCAGGGCGAAGAGCGCAGGCCAATCCGTAGCGCTGACCGTCCTCTTATCAAAGCCATCATCCACAGGCACATCTATAAAGAATTCGTGCGAAGGCACGTTATAGGCACATCTATTCTCAACCTCGAACGGAGTGAACAAGAAATTCTGTTTCGGGTAAGACTCGAACTCACGTCTAGGAATCACGCCAAAGACAAAGCCACAGGAGCGCAGCACGATGCTATGGAAATTGGTTGGGACATACGTGTGATAATAACCTGCGGAATCCGTACGGAAAAAGACGTCAGAGCCGCAGGAAGAGGCACGATCCTTCTTATTACCACGGAAATGCATGTGAACAGGCATCCCCACAAGAGGCGTACCATCATTATCCATGATTCGACCATACATAGGACGCACATTCAACTGAATATGTTCAGTCCGTTCCTCCCCTCCCCTCTCATTCATATAGGTGACCAACGTGTCATTGGAATAAACGACATAGATGAGATGATCCTTGTGCGCAATATAGGTCAGCTTACCATGCGCATCCGTCATGCGTGAATCAGGGAAGAAGTTATCCTCTATCTGGATCTCGACAGGATGGGACATAGCCGCACCGGTAGCATCGAAGAACTCAATAACGAAGCGGAAAGAGTCTGCGGCAATAATATTCGCCGTATCCTTTATAATAGAATCCGCTACCAAGGAATCGGAGAGCAAGAGATCCTGCGACATGCACTCCTCTACCGGCTCGTTACTACCCGCACTATCGTCGCCCCCGTTCGAACAAGAAAAGATCAACAGGGGAAGAAGGAAAAATAATAGGAAAAGTGGTCTCGTCATACGATAAAAAAAGGACACCCCCACAGGAATGTCCTTCATACGATTAATGAACAAACATTAACTATTCTTTCTAGGACGCTCGATGCTGATCTCCTCGATGATGTCACCATCCTCGAACACACCAGTTTGTTTTGTTCCACTAGCGAATGTATAAACACCGTTTCCGTGTTTCTTACCATTCTTGAACTCGCCCTCATATATGTCTCCGTTAGAAAAACGGTATACGCCAACGCCCTCTGGCTTACCATTCACGAAAGGACCCTCGTATACGTCACCCGTAGGGTACGTGAACTTTCCTTGTCCTTCACGAACGCCTGCCTTATATTCGCCTTCATAGACAGAACCGGACTTAAACTTGTAAGTTCCCTTTCCCTCGAATTTACCGTCAACGAAGTTGCCAGTATACGTTTCACCACTTTCGAAGGTGAATGTACCGAAACCATTTCTGCATTTCCCTTTACATTGTGCATTCGCCTCAATGCTAGTAAGAGCAAGGATTGCGACAATCGCCAAAATTTTTGCTTTCATGTTTATCCGTTCCTTTTTGTTTTTTTAGTATCGCGAATATAAGAATTTTCACATAAAATACAACCAATAACCTATTTTTTATTTGTTTTTTCTCAAATAAAAGTAAAAATCGGGCATACTTCCATTATAATTTATCATTAAAACTGCGATCGAAAGATAAATTTCATTATTTCATAAACAAACGTTCATGCGACATGAAAGATGTCATGTGGTTAGTTATGAATTAAGAATTAAGAGTTAAGAATTGAGACCTTCCCCAAAAGCATGGCGTTACAGTCATGCTTTTTGCGTTTAGCAACTTTTGAGACATTCACTTGCTATTCCCGATTATTTTTATTAAACTTGGGAAAGAAAGGAGGACGACGTTATGATTAGCTTCATCTTTTGGCTTGCGGTTCTGATTTACGGCATCCGTCTTCTCTTCCGTCCGTTCGAGAAGGATGAGCACTGGACGGATTATACCTGGTGGATCCCCGACGAGATGAAAAAGAGATGGAGGGAAAAGTGAGGAAAGAGTAAAAATACAAGTATTAGATTATCAATATATTACTCTTTATTAAAGTGCTTATTGTCGATATACACCTCCAATAGTTTCGTGCGTCCCTCCTCATTCATCGGCGTGATCATGATATCCGCCACGGCGGCAGGCACGAGGCAACTGTTTCCCTTGGAGAGATGGATTTCCCTAATCAGCGGCATATCGCCGTCGAAGCCACGGGTAGAGAGCACCTTGATGGTACAATTTCCCTCCAGGCACATGTAGATGATGAAAGAGTCGTATTTGAAGAGTTTGCGATGGAATCCCCTATTGATTTCCAACAGTTTAACCGTAAAGAACTGGCATTCGGAGATGCAGACAGGCTTGTTCAGTTTACGTTCATACTCCGTCTTGTAGTTCTCCACCACGTTGTAGTCGATCGCGTCCTTCGCCAGCTCGGTATGCAGTTCGCGCGGTTGTCCGTCCAAGCCCAGACGTCCGTAATCGTAGATACGATAGGTCACATCACTGCTCTGCTGCACCTCGGCGATTAATGAACCACCACAGATCGCATGCACGCGGCCCGCAGGAATAAAGAAGACATCCCCACTCTTGACAGGATACTCCTGCAACACCTCACAGATGGAGTGGTCCTCCACCCGCTTCCCATATTCATACTTGGAGATGCGAGAGTTGAAGCCGCAATAGAGCTTCGCCTCCGGGAGTGCGTCCATGACGTACCACATCTCCGTCTTGCCGAAGCAACCATGACGTTTCATCGCCAGCTCGTCGTTCGGGTGCACCTGGATGGAGAGATCATGCGCCGCGTCGATGAATTTCACCAGCAGAGGGAAAGTCTCGCCATACATGGAAAAGACCACCTTACCCAGCAGTAATTCCTTGTACGAAGAGACCAAATCATTTAGTTTCTTTCCTTTCAACGGGCCATTCGCCACGACCGATTCGCTATCACGAACCGCACTAATCTCCCAACTCTCACCAATTTTATCATCTTCGGAAGGCGTTAGCTCTTTAAAAGGTTTCAAACGATTACCGCCCCACACCAATTGGTGAAAATTCAGATCAAAAAGCAAAGGATACAGTGTCTCCATTCTAACATTCATCAATTGCAAATCAACTTTAGGGAACTCCCTATACGTCCCCTAATCCATTTGTCTAAATTACGATTCAGCAGATTTTCCCGCTTCTTCGTCCAAAGCAGAGAATCTACTGTTATTACTAATAAATTCGGGCACGATCTTTTTGAGCATCGCCACGATGGCAAAGTCATCGCAAGAGTCCAATGTCTCTTTCAGATCACGCATGTACACGTTAAGTGTTTGAGGATCGCAAGGACTAATCTTAGCCCTCAGGATCTTTGGGTGGGAAGTAGGCGACGCCTTTTCCCTATCGGACAAGACCTCCTCGTACAGCTTTTCGCCAGGGCGGAGGCCAATTTCCTTGATCTCGACGTGATACGCCTTTGACAAGCGAATCATGTTGGCAGCCAAATCATAGATCCTCACAGGCTCACCCATATCGAAGAGATAAATCTCACCCGTCTCCCCAATAACGGCGGACTCCAACACCAAGGAGCAAGCCTCTGGTATGGTCATGAAGAAACGGACAATATCCTTGTGGGTAAGGGTAACCGGTCCGCCCTCCTCGATCTGTCTGCGGAACAAAGGAATGACAGAGCCGCTCGACCCCAGCACATTGCCGAAACGGGTCGTGACGAAAGAGGTGGAGACATTGGAGAAAGACTGAACATACATCTCGGCCAAACGTTTGGTCGCCCCCATCACATTCGTAGGGTTCACCGCCTTGTCCGTCGAAATCATCACGAAATGGCTCACACCATACTCGACAGAGAGGTCAGCCAGCAATTTAGTGCCAAAGACATTCATGCGGACAGCCTCGTAAACATTCTCCTCCATCAAAGGCACATGTTTATAAGCGGCGGCATGGAAAACTATCGTAGGATGGAAAGTCTCAAAGACATTTCTCATGCGGACCTCATCCCTCACGTCCGCGATAACGAACTTCAGCTTATCGGAACCAGATGTTAGCCCATACTCTTTGCTCATAGAGAACTGCACATCGAAGGTCGAAGACTCAGATTGGTCAAGGGAGACGATTTTTTTCGCCTCGCTCGCCATCACCTGCCTGACGATTTCCTGGCCGATAGAGCCCGAAGCGCCCGTCACCAGCACCACCTGATCCTTCAGGAAAGAGCGGACCTCCTCACGTTTCAGGAGCACAGGCTCACGTCCCAGCAGATCCTCTATTTTCATGTTTTTCAGTTGGTCTGCCCGGAAGGTGCCACTCATCCACGTATTAGGGGCAGGAGTGGACAAGACGTTCAGTCCCAATTTCATGCCTTCGGCGATCACCATACGTTTCTTGTCAGCTGAAATATTCGGCATGGCCAGCACCAACGTGTCCACATTGTATCGTTCGACAGATTCGGCAGAAAGGCCCTCCGCCACCGAGAGCACCGGCACACCGTCCATCACCTTGCCCGACTTGGCGAAATCGTCATCCACAAAGAAAGGGATCTTGAATCGTACCGTATCGTCAGACTGCAGAACATTCTTCGTCACGCTTCCCATGGAGCCCGCGCCATAGATAACGACCACCCGTTTTTGTCTTTCCCCATTCCGTTTACCAACGAAATAGACAAACTTTATCACTAAACGGAGCACCACAATAAAGAGGGCCACCACAGCGGTCAGCATAAGCATCTCCGCCACAGACGGCAAGCTTGCCAACCATTGAGGAGCGAAAGAAGAGAGCCCCCATCGCAGCAACATGTACAATGCAAAGCACATGACGCAAGAGCCTATAATGCGGGCGATATCATAGAAACCGGTGTGTCGAATCAATCCAACATATGTACGGACAACCATGAAAGAGATGCAGAACAAAACGACCACGATGGCAATGTCATGAAAACCAAAGCCATCATACAACGATCTATAACGTATTAATAAAAATACGACAACCGCTATCAGCAGATCAAACGCTAATACAAAATATTTCGAAGGCGACCATTGCCCATACAAAGTGTACAACCTGCAGAACGCCTTTCCAAAGAAATCAGCCATACATCATATCTCTTCCAACAACAAACACGTAAGACACATCTAAAAAGACTTGCAAAGATATAAAAAAGGCTTGCCAAACACAATTTTAGCAAGCCTTTTTTATGCCTAAAAGCAATTATCACAAAACGGATTTAACCAAGTCCACAATACACCTCACATCCTCCTCACTCACGCAAGGGCCAGACGGCAAACACAGTCCTCGTCCGAACAGTGCTTCGCTCACCCCGTTGAGGAACCTCGGTGCAGTTTCGAAAACAGGCTGTAAATGAAGTGGTTTCCACAACGGGCGGGACTCAACCCCAGCCCGTTCCAACACCTGCCGAACATCCTCGACCTTGCAACGCAACGAAGCATCCAAAAGGATTGTATTCAACCAATAATTGGAATCGGATCCGTCCGTCGGGTTCAAATGCACCTCCACTCCACCCACTTCAGAGAAGAGGCGGGCATAGAGAGAGGCTAGCCGCTGATGATGTCGAATATGCTCCTCCGCCACATGCATCTGGCCACGTCCGATGCCGGCACACACATTGCTCAGGCGATAATTATACCCGATCTTCTCATGCTGGTAGTACGGGAAAGGCTCCCGCGCCTGCGTGGCGTAGAACAAGACACGTCGCTTCGTCTCCTCGTCCGGACATACCAAAGCGCCCCCACCAGAGGTAGTGATCATCTTATTGCCGTTGAAGCTCAACACCCCGAATTGTCCGAACGTGCCGCAAAGTCTCCCCTTGTATTTCGAGCCAAAAGCCTCCGCGGCATCCTCCACAACCGGTATTCCATAACGTTGAGCAATCGGCAATATCTCTTCATATTTAGGAGGCATACCATATAGGCAAACCAGCACGATGGCCTTGGGCAAACGTCCCGTGCGGGAAAGACGGTCCTTGATCGCCTCCTCCAACAAGTTCGGATCCATGTTCCATGTGTCTGGCTCGCTATCCACGAAAACGGGCGTAGCACCTTGATACACAATAGGATTGCACGATGCGGCAAAAGTGAAGCTTTGGCAAATCACCTCGTCTCCCGGCTTCACATCCAAGGCGACCAAAGAGAGGTGGACAGCGGCAGTGCCGGACGACAGGGCCGCCACACGTTTCCCTTCACCGAGGAAAGACTCCAAGTCCGACTCGAAAGCATCCACATTGGGACCAAGCGGAACCACCCAATTCGTATCGAACGCCTCCTTGACATATTTTTGTTCCCAGCCCTCCTCACTCATGTGGGCAAGGCATAGATTAATGCGTTTCTTTTCTTCCATCACAAATAATCGTCAAGCGTCAAACATATTCTCCATTGAAAAGCACCTTCTTCCCTAACAATGTGGCGAATATAATCTTAATATCCATCCAAAAAGAATAATGATGCAAATAATACCTGTTGAGCCGCACCTTGTCAGGATAGATCACCTCATCATGGTACTGCAGAGGATTTTCCATACTAGCCAACAGTTCCTCCTCGTTCCTATACTTCAACGTGGCAGGGCCCGTGATACCCGGCAGCAGATGAAGGATCTCCCTATCCGCACCCACCAAACGGTCCGCATAGCCAGGCACATCCGGGCGAGGACCAACAAAGCTCATATTGCCCACCAACACATCCCACAGTTCCGGCAGCTCGTCCAGTTTATAGCGGCGAAGGAATGCGCCCAGCTTTGTGACACGTCGATCGCCCTTCACCGTGATGGAGGTTCCCCGTGCCCCATTCGACATTGTACGAAACTTGTGGATAACGAACAGTTTTCCATCCTTCCCCACCCTCTGTTGAAGGAAAAAGACAGGAGCCCCATCCACTATCCAAACCATCAAACCTATTAGCAGCAGGAACCAAGAGCACAAGATCAGGCCTGCCAAAGCGAATATTCTATCAAACCAAAACTTCAACGTCATACCATTAATTCTAAAATCAATTCAAATCAACCACATTCATGTTCCAATCACACCTACCCGCCGCCGTGCGAATGTCCACAAAAGGTCCACATTCATCCAAGAGTCTGCGGAATTTAGCGAAAGCGCCCGATATGCCATAGTAGGTCTTGAAGCGCCGTTCCAAGGGCAATTCACGAACAACCGGTTGCTCCGCATCGAAGTCCTGCGTATGGAAATAGCAAAGATTATAATTCTTTTGGGACATCCAACGCTTGACCAGCGGGAAAGGGAAAAAGCGGAAATAGCCACCCCCGGAAAAGACGATCCGTTTAGAGAAAAGGCTCCGCACACTCACGGGGAACTCTCTGATTGAATGGTCGCCCACCCGACAAAGCACGGGCTCATCCTTCCCGAAGTCAGGGAATCCGCCGAACGAATGTGTGGACGGGAAGATAGAACTATCATACTTGAACCCCATACGAGCCAACTCTTCCAACACCCAGACATTCTCTCTGCCCACGCTCCACGCAGGCGCACGGTAGGCGTCCACCTCCGCGCCGATCACATCTTCCAGCAGATGCTTCGCCCGTTTCGTTTCCTCCACAAACGAGTTCCTCGAAAGGCCTTTCAATAATCCATGCTGATACGAGTGGCAACCGATATGATGCCCCATGGAATGAATCTTACGGATCAATTCAGGATGGTGGTCCGCCACCCATCCCAAACAAAAGAAAGTGGCCGTCACCTGCCTTTTCTCCAGCTCCTCCAATATCTTATCCATCCATGGCTGCAAGCGGTACTCGTACTTATCCCAATCCATGTCTGTCCAGACACAGTTGCAATACCAATCCTCCACATCGAAGGTCAAAACATTCATACACACATCCTCCACAGACTAATTCATGCCAGATTTTTGCGCCCTGAACGACTTTGAGAAGAACTTTCGAGCCCCCTCCAGCATAGAGCAAGCAAAAGCTTTCGCATCATAACGACCACCCTCCTGATAGAACAAGTTCTTTCCCCCAAAGCGGAACCAGGAGGGAGTCGCTTTAAAACGATTAGGAGAGCGCAGGAACCATACCAAATCCAACCCGAGAAAGCGCAAAATCTTCCCTGGGGAATAGACATACGGTGTCGCATCTCCTTTCAATGCATCCGAGACGATCAACATCGGAAAATTGACGCCAGAGACCTCCGCCGCACGAAGGCAAGCAGGCAAGCGAGGGTTCAGTTCCACCAAACGGAAATCACCATCATCGCCCTCCAGCACATCAAAATCAGCGAAGCCAACCCAGTCCAACTTATCGAGCGTCTCCTCGCAGATTCGCAGCAGGTCATTCTGTTCCACCGTGATCCCGCAACAGCTGCTACCCCCATTTATAGGGTAATAACGAAGTATTTTCAAAATGCAATGATTCACAAAGCGGCCATTGACATCCCTGTACAACATCACGTTATAGTAATAATCCTTCACGCAGATGTACTCCTGCAGGGTACATGCGCCATAAGAGGAGACCACCCAAGGCAACACAGCATCCAGTTCCTCCGCACTCCTGACCAGCGTGAGACCCCGCGCCCCCGCGGCATGATTGGGTTTAATGAGCAATGGGAAAACCAGTCCGTCATGTTCATTCCCCTCCCCTTTCAGGGCTATTGTCTTCGGATGAGGCAGTGCATTCTTTTCGCAGAAGGAGATGAAGGAAGACTTGTCGCTTACCATCGAGAAGAGAGAGTCTTCCGCCACGGCGCACTTCACCTCCGAACCATTTTCAAGCCAAGCTTTACATCGACTCAAACATGCCGCCTGTTCATCCTCCATAGGGATTATCACATCGATGGATTCCTCCTCGACGATGCGTGATAACAGAGGGAAAAGACGTTCGGGATCACTATCATCCTCCAGCTCAATGTGTTTATCGATGAAACGAGACCGAGAGGCCACACGATCTCCCTTGGTCGCCATCACCACACGGCAACCCGACAACTGCAGGGAATGTGCAGCGGACAAAGCCTGCAGACCTCCACCGAAAATCAGCACATTAGCCATCATATTTTCCTTCCATACAAGCGTTTAAAGAATCCGTTCAAACAAAGCATCAGCAAAGAGGTGAGCAAAACGACGGCCACAAAAGCGAGAAACGCATATAACACCGAGCGATTAACATCCACTGGCAACACCCCAAAGAGTCTTGCCACAAGCAAGACCATCACCCCCTTTATCGGGTTATGGATCGCCATCACAGTGAAACTATTTTCTCCCCACCATCTCAGCCATCGGAAAATTCCACGATCAGAAGTGACATGTTGAATCCAAAGGCAAAGAAGAAGCGTCGCCACGATTCCACAAAACGCATTGAAGTAGAATAGAAGCGCCGAATTTCCCAGCAAAGCATGTCCCATCGTAACCCTTCCATTCCACCCTGCCCCCAAGCATAAAAAGGCGAAACATCCTATCATGACACACGAATAAAATCCTCTGTGGGAAGAGAACTTTTGCATCAAAAGAGGGAGTCCGCCCATCTTCTCGACGAGTATATTCCCTCCCGCATAAAAAGGGAATGCCAAGAATGCGACATCCAAGCTCCACGGCAAGGTGGTGAAATCATAAAAAGGGTTATCGCACACCAACCAACAGCCTACAAGAGCAAAGAGGAGCGCAATTAATATGCGGATTCTTCCTGAACAACCTCGGAAGAAGAAATAGAACATCTCCACGACAAAGAGGCAAGGAACGAACCACAAGGGCACATTATGCACCAAGTATCCTTCCGAGCCACGGGCAAGGATTGTCTCCAGCAAAGGCTTCCAGCACCCATCCATCGACTGATGGGAGATGCGCAAAAAGAAAACCCAAAACGCCCAGGTTAGGACAGAAAATATCGCATAAGGGATAAGCAAAGAGGAAACACGTCGTTTCAGGAAAGCGAGGGTTCCCTCATAGCGGTCCTTTGAGAAGACCATGCCGCTCAGGAAGAAGAAAAGCGGTATGTGGAAAGCATAAACCATCTTCGCACTCCATCCCGCATACATGACATGCCCCCATATCACACAGAGCATACCTATTCCCTTTGCATAATCTATGTATTCAAATCGCCTCATTCCAACTAAACTTCCACGGCAATCCGTCTTTTCGTGAACCAAACCTTCTTCACCACCCCAAAGACAAGGTTCATACCCGTCCAGAAAAGAGAAACGACAACATTCCTCCCCTCCGAGAGGCGGAACATACGATAGTGCCACTTGATCAAAGAGAGATAACTATGATTGCTGATCGAGCCCTTTCTGACCCGATAAGTAGCCAGGTCCTCATCCAGCAGATAGCAGTCCGCCAGGGCAGACACTTTCAGCCACATCGCATAGTCGTTATTCTTTTTCAAGTCAGCCACCTGAATCAAGCCCACCACAGACGAATCGTACATGACGGAAAGGCATCCCGGCCAACAAAAGCAGTACATGCCCCATTTCGTGATGCGGCGGGGCCCCGTCACATAGCGGTTGATTGGGGTAGCGTCTTCCGCCATGAAGCCCCTCCCCGTATAGGAGAAGGCATATCCGTTCTCCCTCATGAAAGCCAATTGATGCTCCAGTTTAAGCGGAGACCAAACATCATCCGCATCCAAGAAAGCGATCCATCGACCACGGGCCTCACGCAAGGCAAGATTTCTCGAGACCGCCGCCCCCGAGCGCACCTCATTCCTTAGGCAGCGGATACGAGGGTCGCCGAAGCCCTCCGCACAGGCTAAAGAGCCATCCGAGGAAGCATCATCCACAACGATCATCTCCCAGTTCGGATAGGACTGCGCACGCACGCTCTCAATCGCTTCCCTCAAGAAAGTGGCGCAATTGTAGGCCGGGGTGATGATAGAGACTAAATCATTCGTCATACCCTACTCGTTCAGATGAATCTCAAGTACAATTGGAAGGAGACATCACTCATCCCCAAGAATCCGGCAGGGCACGCCAACCGCCTTACAACCTGCAGGGATAGACCTATTGACCAAAGACATAGCCCCCACCACGGCATTCTCGCCAATCTCGATGTCCGTCCGAGCCATCACTGAAGCCCGCATGCCAATATACGCATTCCTCCTTATGATGATACGGTTATGTCCTTGTCCACGCCCATGGCAAGCGAAGAAAACGCCATAAGAGATGGTGACATCATCCTCAATCGTCAGCAGGTCATAACACTTGTCATCCAAATAGCAACGCATACCGATGAAGACATGTTTGCCGATCTTATACCCACAGAGGCGGTATAAGAAGACACGCACGCAATTCCACGGCAGGTAAGGGATAAAAGCGGCGGAAAACCACTTACGGATGGGGATGGTGAAGGCTCTCCACAAAGAGTAATTCCAGTAATAAGGGATATCCTCCTCCTTCACATTCCTATGGGTCATTTTATACAAAAGCTTCAGCACCATATTCACAAACGATTAACAATTAGAGAGACAAGACTAAATCCACCCACTCATTCGGGTGATCCATCACAGAACATTTCGGTATGGCACGTATTCGATCTATCTTTTCTTGGGTTAACTCATCAGACAATCCATTCACCAAGGCGACGACCTGCGTCTCGTCAGAAGCATCCACCGTCAAACCGACGCCCCATTGTTCCACCCGTTCCGCCAAGAAAGTACCCTTCGAGACGATGATAGGGGTTTCGAAATAGATGGCTTCGTATAACTTATTGGGCTCCGCATAGCGCACGTTCTCATAATCCGTATCATAAGCGGCCAGGACCCAATCCAATCCCGCATAGATAGCAGGCAGATCACGGGGGGTCTTGTAGGGACCATGGAAATGACAATTGCTCAGACGGGTTAGCGGCTCGAACAATTGGCTGTCACGCTCTGAGGGGAAATCCCCATAGAAATGGAACTCATGTTGAGGGAAGTGAGCGCAGAATTGATTGACGAAAGCAAGAATCGTCTTAAAACGGATTCTCCCCACAAAACCAATTCGAAGGTTATCATGAGTAATCTTCTGGACGGAAGGATAGTCCACCACCGAAGGGTCCAGTCTATTCGGCACGACAGAGACATTGTCCGGGCAGTTGTCCCCGAAATGGTAACGAAGGAAACCCTCCGAGGTGAGTACCGTCCGGCGTGAGTTCATGATCAAACGTTTATCCACAAGTTTCATCCAAGCACGTGCGAAAGGGTTTGACCAATAGGTATGCACTAAATCGCACTCCTCGTAGACGTATGGTCTGTTGTAGAAACGTAAGCGAAACATCAGAGCGACATCCAATCCGAACAGATAGTAAAGATCAGCATCCGCAGAAGAAACCTTTCCCATAGACTTCAGCATAAGAGGGATACGTTTCAGGTAAGGAAGGTCGTTCGGGAAAGATCCGATGATCTCAATAGGAAACCCCACCTCCGAATTAAACACATCCGAAGAGCGATTGAAGGCATACACCCTCACGTCGACGCCACGTTGGATAAACGACCGTACGCGAATAATGCTCCGCTGGTTTTGGAGAGATCCTAAAACAAAAACGATTTTCATGAGACAGATTGGTTACCGTCCTCCATGCGAGACTGGATGAAACGGAGGATGTCTTCCGCACGATTATCAATCATTCGTCCACTTGCGGAAGCCAAGGCATTGTCCGCATAGGCGTTTCTACGATTCACGTCAGAGAGGGAGCGAATCGCCTCCGCGAGGTCATCCACACTCGCTGGATCCAACATAATCGAGTTTTTGTCATTCAAAACATCCCAATTAAACGGTCTGTCTGAAGAGATGACAGGCAAGCCACATGCCAAAGCCTCCACTATGGCATTGCAGCATCCCTCATGAAGCGTCGGAAGGACAAACACATCCGAAGCGTTCAAATACTTCGGAAGCATCTCATGGGGAAGTTCTCCCTTGAACAGTATATTATCACATGTGGGCTCGTCCGACCCGCCACCCACAAACACGGAATGGACAGTAATATCTTTTATCTTCCCTATGGCGGCGGAGAGCCTCAACGAGCCCTTCCGTTCACAGAAAGCTCCCACAAAAACAACGATGTAGGCGTCCTGCGGGAATCCCAGTTCTTTACGGCACAAAGACCTATCCATCTTCCTGAAAAGCGAGCCATCGACAGCATTCGGGAAGACCTCGCATTTCTCGGCAGTAGTCAATTCCAAGGACACGCTCTCCTCCTTGTTCTTTTGAGAGACACAGATGACACCCGAGATATAATCCGAGAACTCTTTGGTCAATAGTTTCATGTCAAACTGTTTCACGATCTCAGCCTCTCCCGAAGCGACGAACAGAGGAAGGCGGTTATCCCTCGCGAATTCATAGGTCCATTCCGCAGCGTTCCAGAAGTGAGTATAGACCACATCTGGTCGGAAATTCATTCGACGCAGCGCCCTATACAAGGCACGTTTCCTGAAAATGTAGGAAGGGGATATGCCTGCGATTCTCCATGTGGAGAATGAGAGGAATTTCGGACGGCACACCGTCACCCCATCCTCTTCACTCAAGTACGACATCCAATGTCTTTCCTTCGTGAGGCTATACGGAGAAATCACATAGCAGCAGTGTCCACATCGCGAGAACGCACACACCAACTCCTTCACGAACTGGTACTTCACCCTGTATGGGGTTGGATAATTAGCTGTGACAATCAAGATGTTCATACGACCATGGATTTTTCTTCCTTCCCCCTCATTCCAGCACCTAAGCAGAAGCCCAACACACTGGTTGAGTATATGCTCATGCCTCCATACGAAAAGGAGAAAAAGGTCCGCACAAAATATATAAGCAGCACCAATCCGAAAGCGAAACCGATCAATCGATCGCCGGACATGGAACGCCAAGCCTGAAAAAAGGATATCCAGTATATGGCATACAAAACGATGCCCAGCACACCTTGGTTAACGGCCAACTCCAACCAATCGTTATGCGCATAGTTAACGGAGACCTCCAACGTGGCATTCGCACCTGAGCCCAAAAGGAACTGAAAGAACGTCGTATCATAGAGGAAATAGTTTAGGAAAGTGGCAAACAAGAAGTCTCTACCACTTGTATTCCCCTCAATAGTCGCTTGCAGACGTTGGTTGAAGAAGGTGCTTGTCTGCAGCAGGTGCCACACCAAATAAGCCATTATGACAACCACCACGGCAGAGACAACCACAATCAACAATTTCTTGTAACGCTTCGCCATACGGAACATCTCCAACAGGAACCACACCATGCAGAGTGTACCAATCAAAATAGCGCCTCGCTTCATTCCCATCACGACAAAAGTCATCACACAAATAAGCCCTAAATATTGCAGCCAAGGGCGTTTGTCAAAGAACACCAAGACAGGGAATAGGCAGAGGAACTCATACCCCATGTTATTAACGACACCATCACGGTCCCCCCCCCGCTCCGCTAAAATAGACCTCGACTCCAACTCCTCATTCCAATAGGATATGATAATCACAATGAAAAAGAAGGAGGTCAGCACCTGCATGTATCTCTTGGTAAGAACACCCTTCCATGCGAAATAGTAAAACACATAAATGGGCAGAAGGGAATTCATTATACCCTTCAAATAGTTAAATGGCTTATTGACCGTCACCCCAAGATAGAAATGGTCCCCCTCCAAGACATAGACCATCCCATAAAAGAAAAACATAATCATCAGCGCATTTAGCACATAGATATAGGCTGGCTTGTCTGGCACCTTCATGTTCACCATACAGAAATAGTAAACCGCCATGCCATTCAATGTGAGAATAATAATCTGGGAAAGTATATTACCCTCCGTCCATAGGAGTCCTTGCAATTCATACAAGAACCACAATAGGATATACAAGAAAAGAATATGTTTCTCTCTCAGTATCATGATTCACCAAGACATTTAGGAGGGAGCGACAACCATTCACCAAATTCACGGTCACGCTCCACAGAGCACATATCATTATAACCACTTGTGGCGAAGAACGTTAATTCACCGAAGTACACCTGTCCATTTAGGCAGTAAAGGTCCACCCGCACATGAGGGAACCCAGCCGACAACGTAGCCGCGATGCGTTTCATCTCAGGGAATGAATCAGGCATACTTTGCGGGACTCCAGAAGGCTCCACCCCCCTACAAACTATCGGCAATAGGTGGAAATCCATGTCGTAATAGTCTAACGTTTTATGCCCAGAATGATGTCCAATCACATACATCACCTTAGGAGACCCATCAAAACAAAGGAACTTATAATCCTTCAGGTCCTCGTCATCCTCCCCCATGTAGGTCTCGGCGATAACCCGACGGGGCACATCCTTGTAAGGCCATTCCCTTGTCTTCACATAGAAATCACGCTTCAAGCAACGATTCAATTTCTTCCTTGCGGTCTGTATGTCAAACGATGATTTATCCTTGCATATCACCACGCTATTGTTGTCGTGGTTGCATTTCAGGACGAACCGATCGGGCAAAGTGTCGAAATCGATATCCTCCGCACGCTCCCACACGCCTAATGTGGGGATGATATATTCACCACCTATCCTATCCGCCACCCACTGTTTCGCAAGGTATTTATCCACCATGACCGTACATTCCGGACGATGATAGTAGAGTTTCAGCCACTGCAGTTTTTCCGTATAAGTTTGCGGAGTTTTCAAATTCAGACGTTTCCCCAACTGCAGGTAATACATCGCATGGAGGTAAAGTTTATCAGGGATCCAACGTGCCACCCGCAGCAACACTCCTATTGCGAGAGCTCGCGGGGTCATCAGATATTTCAGCCACGGAATACCCATCTCTAATATCACTTCTTATCCGTAAAAAAAGAATTCATATACACAGAAAACAAATCCCTATGGGACTCGCAATCCATATAATTCAGGAAACGGACGAGCCGCCTCTTTTGGAGGAATCTCGGGAAAAGATGCTTCCTCGCCAAATACAACAACACCCGATTCTGATACGGATATAAAACCGACAAATAGGCATTCCCTCGTTCCTTAGCAAACTTATCGAACGACGCCTTCAAACGCGACGGATCTTCTATCTGTCCGTTCAACTCCTTAATCTTTTCCTCGAGCTTGGCAATCTCTTCCCCCTCCATCAATCGAACCACGGGGGATTCATCGCATTGAACGAATGGCACCAACTGAAACGAAGCACTTTCTCTACCGAAATTCAAGCGAACCATATAGCCCTCATTCCACGGAGAATGCCTTTTGGGGCTATCAAAGCAGAAATTGCCCAGCCCATAGAATATCGGAGCCCCCTTATAGCGCTCATATCCGCTATAACAATGCTGATGATGATTCACCACCGCATCCGCCCCCGCATCCACGAAGAAACGGCACAACTCCTGCATCCTTGGCGTAGGCAAAGGATAATATTCCATGCCGCCATGGGTTATCACCAAAACATAATCAGACTTGGATTTCGCTTTCTGAATCGTGCGGAAGAGACGTGTCGGCTCAATAGGATTCGCACCCGCACTCATCTCCGATGCGATGGAGAACTCATGCTCACAGCAGTTGATAACCGCAAGCGTCGCACCGTCGATCTCTTTATATAGGATCTTGCCCGCCTCCTCTAAGGTTCTTCCCGCACCCACATATTCCATGCCCTTTCCCGTCAGCACGTCCAACGTGTTCAAGAGGCTGGAACCTCCGTAATCCATGATATGATTATTCGCCAACGTCACGCAAGAGAAACCAGACTCTCGCAATGCGTCGACTGATTTTTCCGAACACCTCAAGTGCGGTCCACACTTGGTGATCGGAGACGATGCGCCATCCCATACCGGACATTCCAAATTGACGAAAGAATAATCCGCACTCTCAACTAATGGACGGATTCCTGCGAACACCCTGGACGAAGCCCCCTCCTTTATCAAGGACTCCACACGCAACATGGGACAGAAATCGGAAGCTACCAGAACCTTCATCGGCGAACCATTTTAGTCAAATCAAATAACAAAACACGTTCCTTTGGAAATATCATCACGCATCCTACATACACAAGTAGGCTAACACATAACGAACAAATCTGCACCGTCATCGACGACCCAACGCATCGAAGCAGATAGGTCATGCCAAACATCAATACGGCAGCGAATAACGAAGGAACGATATTCTTGGAGATTTTCAGCGGAGAAATCTTCAACACCGCCCACACGATCAACAGATGAACGGCGATAAACTCCAGCCGAACAGAGGAACGCACCCAACACAACGTATGGAATCCATATCCAACAGAGAACCATACGGCTGGCCATAAAACAATTATATGAAGCCATTGGGCAAGCACAGAGAGTTTAGGTCTTCCCAAGGCCCGATAGATTTCACTACAATAATGGGACAATACAATCATAAGTGCGGAGGAAAGGCCCCAGAGTCCTATGAAAAAAGAGGCCTCCATCCACGCCTCACCCAAAAGAATCTTTGTCACCAACTCGTCATAAGAGAAGAGAATCACACCAATCGGGAAGGCCACCATCGCAACCATCTTTTGAAACTTAAAAAATAGGTTAAAGAAAGATTCCCTATCGCTCTGGAGTCTGGACAGCGAGGAGAAGAGGATGGGAGTAGTCACAGATGTCACCAAACCCAATATCTGGCCGACCAAAACACTTGACGTTCTATAAAGTCCCAAATAGTATTGACTCAGCATGGTCCCGACGATGAAGACATCCACATAACTTGTCAGCCAAATGGAGATGGATTCGAAGAACGACCACAGAGAGAAAGAAAGCATTTCCTTCAACTCCCGGAACGAGAAGTATAAGCGGGGCTTCCACTTCGACCAGTAGGTCAACAGGAGTGCATTCACTATGTTTTGGGAGAGCGTACCGATTACCAGCGCCCAATAATTTTTCAGGAAAAACGCCAATGGTAACGTGACCAACAAAGGAACCAAGACATACACGACGCGCACATGAAACAATGTCTTGAAGTCCAAAGACCTCTTGTGGAGAGCAGTTTGTATGGACGAGAATGCGGCCAATGGGATAGAAAGAGAAGCCACCGCCAATGCCGTGCCCATATTAGGGCTCCCCACACACGTCGCCAACGGTTCCCTGAAGATGAAAATGATGATCCATAGGAGAATCGACAAGCAAAGATTACACCAGAAAGCCACGTCTGAGCTTCTGTGCAGATCCGCCGCCGAGCCAAACTCGTGCTGGATAAGATACCTCTGGAAACCCGCATCCGTAAAAATCTCCGCGAATGAGATGATGACCACCAAGGATGTAACCAGCCCGAAAGCCTCCGGCGCCAATAGCCTCGCCAGCACCATACTCACCACAGGCGTAAGCAACTTGGCTGAGATCTCCGCCACGGAAGACCACTTTACAGCAACAACAATGTCTTTTTTTAAATCGTCATGCATAAAGAGCAGCAAACACAGCCTACAACCGTCAGGGTTCAAAATCCATCTTAAAGTCTGCCATCCACCTGATTCCTATCGCAGCACCCCTTCACATCATAAACAACCCCTTTTTGTGTATTCTTCAAAAAACTTCTGACATCCAATTCCATGAACTGCCGATGGGCAACCGACACGATCACCGCATCGAAAGAGTCTTGGAGATCGGAGAACGACGCATCACACATGGCGATACCATACTCCGCCTTCACCAGCTTCGCATCCGCCCATGGATCGCAGACCACAATGTCGCGCGTATACTCCAATAGCGTATGGTAGATATCCACCACTTTGGTGTTGCGGATATCGGGACAGTTCTCCTTGAACGTGAAGCCTAACAACAATATCCTAGAGTCCTTCACGACCAAGCCTTTCTTGTTCATGCACTTGATCGTCTGCTCGGCGACGTATGCCCCCATGCCGTCATTGAGGCGACGGGCGGAGATCATCACGCGAGGCAACACACCATATACTTGCGCCTTCTGTATCAGATAGTAGGGGTCGACGGAAATGCAATGTCCACCCACCAATCCAGGCTTCATCTTGATGAAATTCCACTTCGTGGCGGCAGCCTCCAACACATCGTTCGTGTCGATACCCATGGCGTTGAATATCTTCGCCAGCTCGTTCACAAAGGCGATATTCACATCCCGCTGCGTATTTTCTATAATCTTGCAAGCCTCCGCCACACGGATGGAGGGTGCCCGATGGGTACCGTTGACCAAAACTGAGGCGTAGACCCTATCGACAAAATCAGCCACCTCTGGCGTGGAACCGGAAGTCACCTTCTTAATCTTATCCACCGTATGCACCTTATCCCCTGGGTTAATCCGCTCAGGAGAATAACCTGCGAAAAAGTCCTGATTGAATGTCAAGCCAGAAACACGCTCGATCACAGGAATGCACTCATCCTCCGTCATGCCCGGATAGACGGTAGACTCATAGACCACCACGTCCCCACGCGCGATCACCTTGCCAACCGTCTCGCTCGCACCCAAGAGAGGAGCCAAATCGGGAGCATTGTCCGCATCAATAGGTGTGGGGACAGCCACCACGTAGAAGTTACAACCGCGTATCTCCTCCAAATCCGACGTGCACGTGAAGCCGTTTTCGAAAGCCTTCCGCAAAGATGACTCATCCACCTCCTTCGTGGAATCACATCCTCTCCGCAACGCCTCCACACGGGCAGGATTCGTGTCATACCCTACGGTTTTGTATCGAGTGGAAAAGAGACGTGCCAGCGGTAAACCCACATAGCCCAACCCCACCACACAGATTCTGATATTCTCTAGTGAAAAGCTCATTTTTTAGATAAAAAATTATCCAAGTATTTATGAATCAATAAGTTATATTTTAAATTCAAAAACACTTCGTGATTGTCAGTAACATACCGACAAATTCCTCGTCCTCATCAATCACTTGGAGGATGATTTCCCATTATGGCCATAGCCGTAGCCATAACCGTAGCCATAGCCATAACCAGCGCCATAGCCATAGCCATAATTCTTCCCGTAACGATTACGGCGAGATTTACGAACCGCATTGATGACAATACCGACATTCGGCAACCTCTTCTCCTCCGCCAGGGAATTGATATACTTGAAGCATCCTTTGTTCAGGAACTTGGAGCGGCACACAAAGACCGTCAGGTCCGCCACACGCGACAGAATCAAGGTATCCGTCACAATGGAGACTGGTGCTGTATCAATGATCACATAGTCATAGCGGGCACGCAAATCCGTGAAGAGCGCATCCAACCGTGTGCGGGAAAGCAGTTCGGCTGGATTCGGAGGAACCGAGCCTCCCGAGATGAAGTCTAGATTTTGCACATCCGTATGCTCGACGATATCATCGGCCGTCAACGATTCGTTCGACAAGTAATTGGACAATCCATATTTACGTTTCTTGTCAAAATAGCGCTTGATCTGCGGATTACGGATATCCCCTCCGACCACCACCACTTTTTTGGAGAGGGAAGCGAACGAGAAGGCCACATTGTAGGCGACGAAGGTCTTGCCCTCATTCGGCACAAAGGAAGTGACCAAAAAGACCTTGTTCTCCTTGCTCTGCTGAACAAACTGCAGGTTGGTGCGAAGGAGGCGGAAAGGTTCTTCTCTGATTCTCAACCACTCCTCATCGGACAAGGATTCGTATTTGAAAGGGATCTCGGCAAGGACCGGCAAGGAAGTGATTCCTTCCTGTTCCAGCTCATACGAATCAGTCACGTTGAAGGAGAAGAGTCTCTTCAGGTACAATACCAAAGCAGGAATTAACAGTCCGAAGAAGAGAGCGACAAAGAGGACCAAAGCCTTCTTGGGAGCGACAGGGAAGTCGTCCGCCATGCTTTCATCCACCACTTTGGCGCAATTCAGCGTGGCTGCCATCGCAAGCGCATTCTCCTCCCTTTTCTGGAGCAGGAGCAGGAACAGTTGTTGCTGGATCTGACGCTGACGCTCTATCTCGACAAAGAGTCTCTCCTGCGTAGGCACATTGCTGATCTGTCCACGGTACTTATTCGCCTGTCTGTTCAAATCATTCAAAGAGATGTTAAGGCCTTTCTCCATGTTGGAAACCAACAACTTAATGTTCTCATATAGGCCATTTATCTGCAACGTCTGTTGTGCGACGGCTGGATTGTACTCGGAAGTGGACTGGAGCAGTTTCACCCTAGAAAGCAGCAGATTATTGTGCTGGTTGATTTGCTCCATGAGCCCCGCATCATTCAAGCCGATGTTGGAAGGAATAACCGTACCCTTGTTCGCATCGTCATTGAGATAATTCTTCAGGGAGAGCACCAGGTTCAGCTGGGTTTCGCAATCGACACGCTTCGCCTCGTATTCAGCGTTTTTCTGCAAATAGAGCTGCGCATTGGAGGAGAGTTCGGTCAAGCCCTCCCGTTTCTTGTATTTCTCCAGATTCTTCTCGGTTTCGCCCAACTCGTCCGTCAAGACCTTGATACGATTATCAATGAAAAGGGCGGTTTTGGTGGCCACCTCATTCTTCTCCTCCACCGCCGATCGGTTGTACATGTCGATCAAGCCATTCAGGAAGGAGATACCCTGCGCCTTGTTGGTCGTCTTCAGGGTCAGGACAACGATGGAGGAGGTCTTGCTCACCTGAGAAAGGGTCAAGTTCTTGATGTAGTTCTTCGCCAAAGAGGCTGGCGGATATATCTCGACGACGATATGATTGTAGTCGGACGAGTCGCTCCAAGCTTCAGCCAACGCAAAATCCAGCAGACCGTTAGGGGTAGTCACCTCGACAGGGAAACCAGCGTAGAGAGAGTCGTGCAACACCTCGTCCTCACAAGAGAGGCGCACCCTAACAGATTGATCCTTATTCAGTTTCAAATCGGCCGTCAACATGGCGCCCAACGAAGATGCGTCGAACAGGCTGTCGACCAAGACCACAGGCGACTTACCCGTGATATCCCTTTTGCGGAGGAATGACTTGCCGTAGTAGTTCACATAGAGTTCACGTTCTAGTATAACGTTCTTCACCAACGTCTTGGACTTGAGCAGTTCTATTTCATTCTCCGTATTGGCCTTGTAGAACATGTCAATATCGTCGAACACGGATATCTCGGAGAAGAAATCGCCACCTCGCTTCTCGTCACGGATCATGATCTTAGAGGAGACCCGATAGGTGGGCATCGTGTAGTGGAGGTAGACGGCAGCCACGAAGAGACACGCAAGCAACGACGCAGCAAAGCACTTCCAATAAGCGAGGAAGGTATAGACAAGATCCTTTAGGTCTATGCCACCTTCGTTCGTCGTCTGCTGGTTCATATTCCGTTGCTGTTCCATACTCACACGTTATTTCTTAGTAAGCGTTACGATCAGACCTGCCACGGAGACCAGCACGGAGGTACCGGTCAGCACTTGCCCCGTCATGGCGCTGTAGCGGCTGTTGCGCATCTTGGTGCGGTTCGGTTCCACATAGAGCACATCATTCTGCTGAAGGTAGAAATAGGGCGAGTGGATAAGGTTCTTGTCCGTCAAGTCAATCGTATAGACGTTACGCTCACCATTCTCCCCCTCCCGCATCAGTTTCACGTTCTTGCGTTTACCATAGATGGTCATATCACCCGCCAAGGCCAAGGCTTCGAGCACATTCACCTTCTCGTTGGTGATGGTATACGTGTTAGGATGAGCCACTTCGCCGATCACGGAGATCTTGTAGTTGACCATCCGCACATTGACCAGCGGTTCTTCCTTCAGGTAGACACTCAGACGTCCGCGCAGATAGGCCTCCACCTCCTTCTTAGTCAGCCCGGCGACCTTGATTCGTCCCAACACAGGGAAATCGATTTCACCGTCATTGTCCACCAAATACTTCTGCATGACATTCTCCCCCACGTTGTTGGAGAAACCATTCGGAGAATTGGAGGGATACATGAGGTTGAAGGGCAAAGAGGCCTCCCTATCGAACGTATTGACGGTGATCGTCAACAAATCCTTTGGCTTGATACGGGCGTCGTACAGCGAGTCCGCCGCGGCATGCAACGCACCTTCCTGTTCCTGCAAATAGGCTATATCCTTATGGGAACTGCAAGCAGGTAGCACCGCCAGCACCAGAAGGGCGAGGCAGAGCCTACACATACACAATCCGAATCTACATTCAGCACTCATCAAGACGCACATTTAGAATCCATCCGGGCATAAAAAGCCCAAATACATGCGAATATACGATTTTCCCTTTGGAAATAAAAGATATTTAGGCCAAAAAGACCATGGAATATCTCTTTTTTTCGCCAAATTCTTTTCGCGCGCCTCCGCAGTGTCGATTTAGTTGGATTTTTTCCTCGACTGAATCACCAAGTATGCCACAAAGCATACGAAAAGGAGAATACCGCCCGCAGCCAAATAGGGTTTGTACTGCGCCACAGCTGTCGCCAACTGGTCTTTCGGCACCACACCATGCAAACCATAGCCTATCGCGGCGAGGATGGAGTTCCATACGAACGCACCCAAGAAGGTGAAGAGCACGAACGTGTGAAGGGCCATCTTGGACAAACCCGCCGGGATGGAGATCAACTGACGAACGGCAGGCACCATACGTCCGATCAAGGTGGAGGAGACACCATGCTCCCTGAAATACTCCTCGGCATGTTCCATCTTCTCCTTGGAGAGCATACAGAGATGTCCGAACTTCGTCTCGACAAACCAATAGACGAAGGTACGCCCCAAAGTACGGGCCAAAATATAGTTGATCAATGCACCAAGGATAGCACCACATGAAGCGGATGCCACCACCCCCACAACATTCAACTCACCTGCAGCGGCCTTGTAGGCGGCAGGAGGAACCACGATTTCAGAGGGGAAAGGTATGAATGAGCTTTCGATGGTCATCAAAAGCAGGACGGTCCAATAATTCAGGTTATCGAGACACCATTGAAGAATTTCCATACACAAAAGAAAAAAGGGTCAAGCACAATGATGCGCCTGACCCTATGGATAAATGTTTTTACTTGTTCAATCTAGCTTTGATCGCCTCAGTCTCCTTCTCGTAACCTGGCTTGCCCAACAAAGCGAACATGTTCTTCTTGTAAGCCTCAACACCTGGTTGGTTGAATGGGTTCACGCCGAGCAAGTAACCGCTGATACCGCAGGCCTTCTCGAAGAAGTAGAACAACTGACCGATATAGTACTCGTTCAATGAAGGCATATCGATGTGCAGGTTAGGCACCTGACCATCCACGTGGGCCAACACAACGCCCAACTCAGCCATCTTGTTCACCTCGTCCACACGCTTGCCAGCCAAGAAGTTCAAACCGTCGAGGTTCTCCTTGTCCTCAGGGACAACCACCTTCTTGTTAGCTCTCTTGATGGAGATAACGGTCTCGAAAATCGTACGCTCGCCCTCTTGGATCCATTGACCCATTGAGTGGAGGTCGGTAGAGAAGTCTACCGCTGCAGGGAAGATACCCTTCAAATCCTTACCCTCAGACTCACCGTAGAGTTGCTTCCACCACTCACCGATGAAGTGCAATTTAGGGTGATAGTTCACCAAGATCTCGATCTTCTTACCCTTCTGGTACAACTCGTTACGTACTGCGGCGTATTGAGCGGCAGGGTTCTTAGAGAATGGAACATCGATGTTACACATCTCCTGCATCTTCTTAGCACCAGCCACCAATTGCTTGATGTCGAAGCCAGCCACAGCGATAGGGAGCAAACCTACTGGAGTGAGGACAGAGAAACGTCCACCCACATTATCAGGAATCACGTAAGTCTCGTAACCCTCTTGCGTAGCCAATTTGCGGAGAGCGCCCTTAGCGGCGTCCGTAACGGCCACGATACGGTTCTTAGCCTCAGCCTTGCCTACTTGCTCCTCCAATTGGGTCTTGAGGATACGGAAAGCCAAAGCGGTCTCGGTCGTAGTACCTGACTTGGAGATATTGATGATACCGAACTGTTTCCTTCTCAAGAAAGAAGAGAGCTCAGCCAAATAATCCTCGCTGATGTTATTGCCGGCGAAAACGATAGCTGGGTTCACCTTGCTCTTAGAGTAAGCCGCGAACGCATTGGACAATGCCTCGATGACGGCACGGGCACCCAAGTATGAACCACCGATACCAGCCACAACCACTACGTCGCATGACTTTCTCAAACGGTCAGCCGTGGCGATGATCTTGTTCAAGAAGTTATCGTCCAAGGAAGAAGGCAAAGTCAACCAACCCAAGAAATCGTTTCCCTTACCCTTGCCGAAATGCAACATTTCCTGGCACTCTTTTACCTTAGCCTCGTAAGCCGTGATGCATGGCTTGGAGATATACAAACCCTCGCAAGAGAATGCATTCTCAATGTTCAATTTGATGTTTTCCATTCTTATAATTTTTAAGATATTATATCATTACACACTCATTATCAACGCAATAAGCTCGTCAACACTTTTATCTCAATGGCGGGCGAAATCTTCCCGTAAAGGATATTGTAGACGGAGTCCATGATAGGCATATTCACGTGGAAGTTCTTATTGATCTCATGGATACACTTAGTGCCGTAGTAACCCTCCGCGATCATCTCCATCTCGAGCTGCGCGGTCTTGACGGAGTAGCCCTTTCCGATCATCGTACCGAACGTGCGGTTACGGCTGAACTTGGAGTAGCTGGTCACTAACAAATCGCCCAAATAGGCCGACTCGGAAATGTTTCGTTGCTTCTCGTTCACGATGTTCAGGAAGCGGTGCATCTCCTGTATCGCATTGGAAATCAGCACCGCCTGGAAGTTGTCACCATACTTCAAGCCATGGCAGACACCCGCCGCGATGGCATAGACGTTCTTCAGCACGGAGGCATACTCCAAACCGATGATATCATCCACGGTGGAGGTCCGCACATAATTGTTCTGAAGCATGTTGGCGACGATCTTGGCATTGTCCCTGGAGACACCACCGATGGTCAGGTACGACAGACGGTCCATCGCGACCTCCTCCGCATGGGAAGGACCAGAGATGACCAGCAGATTATCCTGCGGCACATTGTAGATCTGGTGGAAATATTCAGAGACGGTGAGGTTCTCGTCGGGCACGATACCCTTGATGGCGGAAACCACAATCTTGCTCTTCAAGGAAGCGCGGAGCTTCTTCAAGTGCTGTTTGAGGAACGGCGAAGGTGTGGCGAATATCAGGATGTCGGATTTCTTGACCACATCATTGATATTGCAGAAGAAATCGATTCGGTCCAAATCGAAAGGCACCATGGAGAGATAGGCTGGATTGTGCCCCATCTCCTTGAAGTCATCAATCTGGTCCTGCCTGCGCATGTACCAATTGATCCGACGTTCTCTGTTCGCCATACAAATCTTAGCGATGGCGGTAGCCCAGCTACCACCTCCCATGACGGCGATCCTCGGTTCTTCTTTCACGTCCATATATTAGATTTTACTAACCCACTCCGCTACCTCTTCACGGGTTGGGTTGACCAACTCAAGTTTGAATTTCTTATTTAAACCGCAAATGTCCTGGTGGAACTTGTTCGGGTTCACATCCTTCAACTGAGAGACTGTCAAGATACCCGCTTTCTGCACGACAGGCACCCAATCCTCAGGGATTCCCAACGCGGTGAACTTAGAGACAGGGTCTTTCGTCTGCGCCTTCTCCGGCTTCATCTGAGGGAAGAAGAGCACCTCCTGGATGGTCGTTTGGCCCGTCATCAACATGACGAGACGGTCGATGCCGATACCGATACCGGATGTAGGAGGCATACCGTACTCCAAAGCGCGCACGAAGTCTTGGTCGATGAACATCGCCTCGTCGTCGCCCTTCTCCGAAAGCCTCAGCTGCTCCTTGAAACGCTCCATCTGGTCGATCGGGTCGTTCAGCTCGGAGTATGCGTTGGCCAACTCCTTACCGTTGACCATGAGCTCGAAACGCTCCGTCAAGCCTGGCTTAGAGCGGTGCATCTTCGTGAGCGGAGACATCTCGACAGGATAGTCGGTGATGAAGGTTGGTTGGATATAAGTACCCTCGCAGAACTCTCCGAATATCTCATCGATCAGCTTGCCCTTACCCATCGTATCGTCGATCTCCATCTTCAGCGCCTTGCAGATCTCACGGATCTCCTCCTCGCCCTTGCCGTTGAGGTCGTAGCCGGTCTTCTCCTTGATAGCGTCGAGGATAGGCAGCCTACGGTAAGGGGCCTTGAAGTTGATCACGTTATCACCCACCTTCGACTCGTAGCAGCCGTTGGCGGCGAAGCATATCTTTTCGAGCAACTGCTCGGTGAATGACATCATCCAGTTATAATCCTTGTACTGCACGTAGAGCTCCATGCAGGTGAACTCAGGGTTGTGCGTACGGTCCATACCCTCGTTACGGAAGTTCTTGCCGATCTCGTAAACGCCCTCGAAACCGCCGACGATCAATCGTTTCAGGTAAAGCTCGGTCGCGATACGCAGGTAGAGGTCCACATCCAACGTGTTGTGGTGGGTGATGAACGGACGAGCGCTCGCGCCACCCGCGATCTGTTGCAGGATAGGCGTCTCCACCTCCATGTAGCCAGCCTCATCCAGGACGCCCCTCAGGGTCTTGTAGACCTTGGAACGTTTGATGAAGATATCCTTCACACCGTCGTTCACCACCAAATCGACGTAGCGTTGGCGGTAGCGCAGCTCAGGGTCGTCGAAAGCGTCGTAGGCGACACCATCCTTGTACTTCACGATAGGCAACGGACGGAGTGATTTGCTCAAGACCGTCAGCTCAGCCGCATGGACGGAGATCTCCCCCATTTGGGTACGGAAGACGTAGCCCTTGACACCCACGAAGTCGCCGATATCGAGCAGTTTCTTGAAGACGACGTTGTACATGTCCTTGTTCTCGTCCGGACATAAATCGTCCCTTGAGATATAGACTTGAACACGGCCCTTGCTGTCCTGCAGCTCCATAAAGGAGGCCTTGCCCATGATACGGCGGCTCATGATACGTCCCGCGATAGTGACATCCTTGCGGGGAGCGTCATCCGAGAACTCGCTCTTTATGTTTGTGGAATAATCCGTAACTACGTACTCTGCAGCGGGATATGGGTCGATGCCCATCGCGCGCAACTCCTTGAGGCTCTCTCTCCTCAAGATCTCCTGTTCACTCAAATCCAGTAAGCTCATCAGTATAAAATCTTATAAATGTGCGCAAAGATACAAAAAAAGTGGCGCAAAATGATGTTCGCGGAAAAGTTTCTGTAGAAGTGTTGCACAAAAAAAACAGAGAAGGGGGAAGGAACGAAACAAAAACCGCCGGTGCGGGAAGCACCGACGGTTCTATGAGCAATAGAATACCGATTACCAGTAAACGACCGGACAAGGGTATTTCTCCTTCACGCGGATCACGTAGATGAGGTTGATCTCATGCGACCATGAACCGTTTTTCTTCTTGCGTGAGGTGAATATGTCGTAAACATAATTGGCTTGGAAACTACCGAACTGCACACCCGCCGTGACGGAAGGCGTATGGACCTCGCTCAGGTTCGTACGATAGGATGCACCGATGATGATCGGGCTGATCAAGGCGCAGACACCCACATACAAAGCCTGGAAGACATCCTGTTTCTGGTAATAGACCGTACCGAAGAGATAGTTGCTGGAAAGGTCATCTCGGCTGAACAAACCATTTCTGTACTGCAAGTCGTGGAAGTAGGTCGCATGGGCGACGAACTTACGCTGCAACTGGTTATCCGGTTTATCCAAGAAACCGTTCTTTGGCTCACCAATATGGTAGATGGCCAAACCGGCGGTCAACTTGTTCTCTATCACATAGGAAGCGCCGGCGGAGAAGTCCGGGAAGACGCGGGAGTCGTTCTGGATGTTCTCCAACGTCTCGTTAGACACCTCCCTGTAGAAGGGATTGTACTGATCCTCGAAGACCAAATCACCCCCCAGGAAATTCGCATAGATGGAAGCCTGCACACCCAAGCGGACGAACTGGCCCTCCGTGGTACGGATCGTGTGGGAATAGATGAAGTCGAAGTCATTGATCTGATAAGTACCAGCCGCCATGTTATCATACGAATAGGCGAAGCCGACAGAACACATCTGCTTGTAGAAGTTCTGGTCGTATGAGAAGCGGACCGTGTGGTACTTGTTTCCCAGCGCAGGCCACTGCTGACGATAATTCAATCCGAAGCGGATAGCATTCGCTCCACCCGCCAATGACGGGTTCAAACTAAACGGCACATTGTTATGGTTCGAAAAAGAGTAGTCTTGGGCGAAGGAGCCCAATGACGAACAAACAGCCAATAGTATTCCAACAAAAAGTTTCTTCATTTACATTCTATTTTAGAATTGTTACATAACCTTTCCTTTCCCCGCTTTTGCCTATGCCCTTGTAGTTACTGTAGTAGTTGACGTACCAGCCATAGATCTCGTTCGGACAAGGGTGACCGTTCAAATCATTTCCATCCCACTTGTCGTCGATGGAATTGCCGACAAACACCGTCTCTCCACATCGGTTATAGATGGTGAATTGGAAGTCGTCGATATACTCGCCACCAAGGAAACGGAACACATCATTCAACCCGTCACCATTCGGCGAGAACACATTCGGTGCCCAAAAGTCCTTCCAGACATACACATAACTTGAATGTTGGAATACACATCCATCTTCACTGCGAGCCCTCATATAGACTCTAAAGGAATCCTCCGTGACAACATCCACGTCATTGTACATGTACACGACATCCTCGCCCTCGAGAACATCGGACCCATCTCCAGGATCCCACGACCATTTCGTGTTTTTAGGGAAAAAGCCTCTAAAATGAACGGTAGGATCTTCCCTTTCTATCACAGGAGGAAGGATCTGGAACGTCATCTCGTTGTGATCTTTCGGTTTAATCAACATAGAATCGGTCCCTTGGCAACCATTCACATCAGTACCCACCACATACACCATCGTAGGTTCGTCTATCAATGCGTCTAAATCGTAAGAGGATGTGCCTGAAATAGTTACATTCTGCGGATCGCTGCTCCATACATAATATGAAGCGCCTTCCGCTTCCATAAAGACCTCGGTCGGGTCTCCGGGACAACCCTTCTTACGAACTTCCTTCAAAGATACATTTAAATCTGGATAAACCTCTACTTTAATCGTTTTTTTTGCATAACATCCGTCAATTAATCTTCCTTTGACCATGTAAGTCGCTGAATTTGACAAGGAATAGGAGATCGTGGCGGTACTATCTCCGGTGGACCAAACATACTCGTCGGCTCCCGATGCGGTCAGCGTAAACGACTGGTTTTTGCACACTGTGGTCTCCCCCATCACGTTCAATGTAGGCATCGGACTAACGGTCACATAGATGTCGAGCGTCGAGGAACAATCGCCCTCCGAGCCGATCAACGTAATCAGGGTATTATTTTCTGGCGTATATACCAAACGTTCTCCGTCTTGGATGAGGTTATCGGTCTTCTTCCACGTGTAGTTGGAGGCTCCCGCCGCCAAGAGCACCACATCATCCCCCTGGCAGACGTTCGTCTCACCTGTGTAGGAGAGAACCGGCGGCAAGACGGTGTGTACCTTCTTCGTGGCCGTTCCGGAACAGCCATGGGAGTTCCATGCACGCACCTCAAAGAGTTTTTCGCCTACGACAGGCTCGGTGACTTGCGCCTCGGTCTCGCCCGTGCTCCAGATGAATTGGGCAAGGTCATCACCCGTGGCCGTCAGTGTGACGGAACTGTTCTCACACACTTTATCGGCACCCTCTATCGTGATGAACGGATTCGGGCTGACCGTGAATGGCACCTCCACCTTGGTCGCACATCCATTCTCGTTCGTACCGACCACCGTGACGGTAGCGGAGAGCGTTGGCTTGGAGGCGAAACGGTCACCATCCGTCAAGGCATTCCACACGAAGGAGTCAGCACCCCGCGCGATTAGATTCAAGGAGTCTCCCTGGCAGAGATCGGTCTTGCCATCCACCCAGACAATCGGTGCCGGAAGCACCGTGACCGGAACGTCCACCCTCGCCGTACATCCGCCGGTCGTTCCCTCTACCCAGAGGGAGAGGTTGGTGTTCGGCGTGGAGACGAATGTGTTAGAGGTGGAGCCATCGTTCCAGACATAGGAGGAGGCTCCTGTGGCGGTAAGGCTAACAGGCAAGCCACGACAGACGGTCGTCACACCTGTCACCGCAACTTCCGGCAATGGTATCACATCAACCTTCAGATAACGCTTCGTGAAACACCCGGACAGGCTATCGGTCCCCACCACCTCAAAGGTAGTCGTCTCGTCCATATAGGTTTGGCACGTCGCTCCCAACATTCCATTGCTCCACTGGAAGACACTGGAGCCTGACAGATCGGAGGCCACTAAGGTCACCAAGGATCCCGCACAGACACTTTCCGGACCGTCTATCGTGAATGATGGTATCGGGTGAACATTCACCTGATAGGAGGCGGAGGCGACGCATCCCTGGTCTGAGGTTCCCTTGACATAGAATATCTGACTGGATGTCAATGTCTTATCCAAGGACGAAGAGGTTTCGCCCGTGCTCCACTCGTACGAGTCGGCTCCCTGGGCGTACAATGAAACGGCCTCGCCCGCACATATCTCGTTCTTACCATAGATGGCCACCATAGGCACTGGATTGACCATAATAGGGATCTCCTCCTTCGCCTTGCACTTGCCGTTGGCGCCCTCGACCCAATACATGGTGGTGTTCAGGGTTGGCATACGGTTGACGACAGAGCCTTCCGTCCCATCGTCCCACGTGTACGATTGTGCGCCTTCCACCCATAGGTTCAGTTGCTCGCCCTCGCAGATTTCCCGGTTACCATAGACGGTCATCTTCGGAGACTGGATCACAACCTGCTTGTAATGGGTCGTCCCGACGCAACCGTTCGTGTCGGTTCCCGCCACCGTGTACGTGGTGGTTTCGAGAGGCGTAACCGTCAAAGTATCACCCGGATAGACGTTCATCCAGAAGTATTCAGCCGCACCAGAGGCGGTAAGAATGGCCTGCTCGCCCGAACAGATATCGTCCGGGCCATAGGCGGTGATCACAGGCAACGGATTCACCACCACATTCACGCACTTGGTCGTCTTACAACCCGTGGACGTGTAGGTACCCGTCACACAATAAGTAGTATTTTGCTGAGGGGTGAAATGCAGCGTGTCCCCCTCCGTCGCGGAGCTCCAGATGAACTTGTCCGCATCGCCCCACACCCAAAGTTTGGCAGGCGTGTTGAAGCAGACGGAGGAGTCTCCTTTGATATAAATTGTAGGAGAAGAGGATACACCCACATAAACCTCCTTGTCGTATTGGCAATTGAATTGGTCGATGATGCTCACCCGATAGGTTTGGCTCGTCTCGGCACGCTCCGACATAGAGATGTCGTTCGAGATGGTGTCGCCCGTCTGGTTCACCCAGAAGAACTTATTGCCGATCTGGGAAGAGAGGCAAGACAAGACGATCATATCCCCATAGCAAACCTTCTGATCCCCGTCGATGGTGAGGATAGGCTTAGGATTCACCTTCACCATCTTAGTGAAAGTGGACGAGCAACCACGGCTCGAAATGACCGTAAGGGAAACCTCATACTCGCCGCCCTCCTTATATTCGTGGCGAGGCGATGCCTCCGCGGAGTAGTAGCCGTCGCCGAAGTCCCAGCGGTAGGTCTTGATCTCATCACGCTTCACCACGCTCTTGTCGATGAAGTCGACCGTCATGTTACAAGTATCCTTATAGTCGAAGTTAGGCTCCAACACGATGGTAGTCAGCACCGTATCCGCCAAGATCTTCGTGCAGGCGGAGTTGGAACCGATCATCTCGCAGCAGTAATGCGCCCCGTCCACGATCTCGTCCTTCGGGATGACCGCCACGTTATCCGTGGAAGACAAAGGCATATAGTCGTCGCAACGGTACCAATTATAGGAGACGAAGCCCTCCGGTGCGGTAATCACCGCATCGTCGTTACCACAGTTGCGGGGGATGAGGCGCAACGGCTCCGTCTTGCCCCAGAAATAGCCATACGCCTTGTGGCTACCAGCCATCTCCGAGTCATTACCCGCATCCACCAAGCAGTCGTGGGTGATGATATCGATGACGATCGTATAGCCGATGTAATCCGTCAAATCGTAGCTCACGGTAGACCATGGCTGATAGACATAATCCTCTGGTCGTTGCTCGTCGCTCGTGTTCCGACCATGCTCCACCTTCGCCTCCGTACAAGTCGCCGGGTTCTGTATCAACGAGTTGTTGAAGCTGGCGTTACCCGAGAAGGACATACAGTTCAGCGTCACTTCCTTCCCCTCAGGGGAGTAGAGGCTCACATCCACATAGAAAGCAGGCATTTGGTAGGATTCGTGCTTGTCATTGGTAGGCACGTGAAGCACACACGCATATTTATAGGTGAACAACGTGCTCTGCTCATTCACGACGAAAGAATAGTGCATTCTCTCCGCATAGGCGCCGGCCTTCTTGTTTCGGCCCTCCGCATAACCATTATTTCTACCGATTTGTATAACCGCCTCGTTATCAGGGTTCACGTAGAAGTCACTACAAGCGATGATAGGGTCAGTCTGGCCCAAATCGCTGGAGAGCATCATTCGCTGTTCCTTCTTAGCCTGCGCCTCCGTTGTCTTCTCCCACGAATAAACGTAGCTATAAACCGCATCCTCGCCTTCACCCTCCACAACAGGGAAATACAAGCCCGTATACAAGCCCCAACCGTCCAGCGTTCCGCCGACCTTCAAGCCGTCATTCACGATGAGGTTCTCCTGTTCCCAGTCTATTTCTCCCCAATCATGCTTCTGCTGTTCCTTCGTTTTATGAGGCTTGTGCTCATCCTCCTTGCCAGCCTCTCCGCCAGCACCAGGACCATCTTCTTTGCCGCCAGCGCCAGGGCCATCTTCCTTGCCGCCAGCACCTGCGCCAGGACCGTCTTCTTTGCCACCTGCGCCTTGCTCAGCACCTGCACCGCCAGCACCCTCTTCGGCACCACCAGCGCCAGGACCATCTTCTTTGCCGCCAGCACCCTGTTCAGCGCCACCAGCACCAGCACCTGGACCGTCTTCTTTGCCGCCAGCACCCTGTTCGGCACCTGCGCCCTGTTCAGCGGCACCAGCATTCCCACCCTGTGCGGAATCGTCTTGCTGTTCATCAGGATTCTCGGCAACATCCGGGTTCTGATCGTCCTCAGGGTCGACCACATCCTCAGCTTGAGCAGTGAGCTGCTCCTCTTGATCATTCGGATTGACATCCTCCGCGTTCATATAGAAGAACGGGAAAGCACATAGGCACATCATGCCTAGAAATTTACTTCTTTTCATACACTAAAAAGCGACGCAAATCGCAACCTATTATATAAACAATACTAAAACACATTCACTATCAACAGCACAAGATCACCCCAATATATATATCAATGACACACTCAAAAGCGTATCGGTTTATGGTCTTATCTCAAAACGACGGCCTATATCATACCGTCAAAACAATCAGTCATTATATAAACAACCGCACTCCAAAAATAGTAATTGAATCCATAAAACACAATGTATCAGCGGCAAATACAACGAAGACGCATTTATCGTCAGCCAACGGACGTTTTTTTTAGGCGAAAAACTCACAACAAAACAGTAGCCATCAGAGCTTCTAATCCGCTATGGCAACAGGAAGGTAGTTTCCTTATATTGTTGGTGTTAGTTAGGGGGGCATTTTCCTTCCCCCTGAGTATCCATCAACGATTTGTATAAACGTTTTCAATTCCACAGGGAGCAGAGCCCTGACACGATGGATTATGCCTTGCCCGAGTAGGTCAAGACAGAGAGGTTGTCCTCGCGGAGAAGTTCAGCGGAGACATCCAGCAACATCTCGGGCGTGATTTTATCCAATTGGTCCGCCACGTAGTCGAGCGACTCGAACTTGTCGAAATAGAGGAAGCTACGCGCCAAGGATATGGATAGGTTCTCCCGATTCTCCTGGGCTATCGTCAGTTGTCCCAGCCACTGCTTCTTCAGCTGCTGCAGCTTATGCGGGGGAATCAGTTCGGTGTACATGCGCTTCAGTTCGCCCAAGACCAAGGAGGTGCACTTCTCCCTGTTCTTCTCGTCCGTCCCGAAATAGACGGAGAAGATGCCCGTGTCCGAATAAGGGGTAAATACCGATTCCACATTATAGGCCATACCGTTCCGCTCCCGCAGCAGGAGATTCAGCCGGCTGTTCATGCCCGTTCCTCCCAATATATTGTTAACCAAGCCAAAAGCCAGACGACGATCATCGTTCAGGTCGAAGGCACGGGTGCCGATCATCACGTGAGACTGGCAGGTGTTCTTCCGAATAAGCTTCTGTTGCGGCACGTAGAGGGGAAGTGCACTGCGGGAGGCGTTTGAGGCCAACACCGGCACATCCATGAAATACTTCTCCGCCCAGCGCTCGATACGTTTGAAATCGATGTTGCCGATAGAGAAAAACAATATCCTGTCCGCCGAATAGGTGCGGTCCACGAACCTGCGGACATCCTCCGAAACATAGTGTTTCAGGGCTTTCTTATCGCCCAAAATATATCGTCCCATCGGGGAGCCCGAGAAGATCATGTTCTCAAAATCGTCGTAGATCAGTTCGGACGGAGAATCCTTGTAGGACTGTATCTCGTCGATGATGACATCCACCTCCTTGTCCATCTCCTTCTGAGGGAAGGTGGAATGGAAGACCACATCGGCGCAGAGCTCCATCGCCCGTTCGAAGTGGGTAGTCAGCACCGTGGCGTAGACGAAAGTCTCCTCCTTGGTCGTGTAGGCGTTCAGTTCGCCCCCCACCGACTCCACACGGTTCAGGATATGCCAAGCCTTGCGTTTCCGCGTACCCTTGAAGAGCAGGTGCTCGACGAAATGCGCCATGCCGGACTCCTCCGGAAGCTCGTCGCGCGTACCCACGTTCACGACGAAACCGCAGTAGGCCACCGGGCTTCTGTCACGCATGTGCACCAAGCGGACACCATTAGGCAGTTTTTTGTATGATATAGGGGGCTCCTTCATCCACGATCCTCCATCTTTTTCAGTTCCTCGGCGGCTATCTCCACCTTCTCGTACCACTCCTTGCCGAAGCGGCGGATCAGTGGTTCCTTCAAGAAAACATAGAGCGGGACGTTCTCCTCCTGTCCTTTGGCGAAAGCGCAACGGCAGACCTTCCAGCGATGAACGTTCAGAGCCACCGTCCCATTCCGGAGCGTCTCCAAACGGACAGGGTAGAGATGGCAGGATATCGGTTTGTAGAAATCGACACGGCCCTCCTTGTAGGCCCTCTCGATGGCGCACTTGCACATGCCATCCTCGTCGAAATAGGCGAAGACGCACTCACATCCGTTCACGATGGAAGTGACCAAATCACCGTCCCCATCCACTGTGGAAAAGCCTTGCTGCTTTATCACCTCGCGTGACTTCTCCGGCAGTTCGTCCCACACGACGGGCAACACCTTCTCCAGTTCCGGCAACTCCTCCCGCTCCAACGGGGCGCCGGAGTCACCCTCCACGCAACACTCTCCCTTGCATACGGACAAGTCGCAACAGAACCTCGTGTCGAAGAGGTCCGTGGAAATGATCGTGTCATCGATTTGAATCATCATAATCCCTACCCTTTATGTTTCATCGCTATTTTCATGCGCGAAAGTAACGTAAATTTTGCTCATTTAGCGTCAAAGAAAGCATTAATCCACCCATTTTTTCACAAAAAAAGCATATATTTGCCCGATTTTATACGGATGGACAAACCATAATTCTAAGAAATGATTGTTAAACGTTTCACATTCAACATATTGAACGTAAACACCTACGTGCTCATAGACGAAAAGACCAACGAAGCGATCGTCATCGACCCTGGTTGTCAGAGCGCTGAGGAAAGGGAAACATTCAAGGATTATATCATAAGCAATAATCTAAAAATCAAACGGGTGATAGACACGCACCTGCACTTCGACCACATCTACGGGCAACGGTTCGTGGAGGAGACGTTCGGTGTGGGAGCGGAGGCCTGCAAGAAGGACATCACCTTCCTCAACCACTACCAAGATCTGCTGGTCATGTTCAACATGCCGATGGACGACGAGGCGTTGCCGCTCAAAGGATACTTGGAGGACGGCGACGTGATAGAGGTGGGAAGCATCCGCCTCAACGTGCTGCAAGTGCCGGGGCACTCCCCTGGAGGGCTCGCCTTCTACGAGGAGAAGGAGCATTGCGCCTTCGTGGGAGACACCATCCTGGAGGGAGGCATCGGAAGGACGGACATGCACCGAGGCAACTACGACACCCTGGTGAAGAGCATCAAGGAGAAACTTCTTCCCCTACCCGACGACACCATGCTCTACAGCGGGCACGGAGAGCCAGCCACCTTGGGACATGAGAAGGAGACCAACCCGGAAATCATAAAGATAATTAAGAGTTAAGAATTAAAAGTTAAGAGTTTAACCTACATATAACTAAGCTATTATGGGATCATGTTTAGAGAATAAGCGTTACAAGATGATGAAAGTGAAGGAAGGCGAATACGTTCCTGACGTGGAGGACACCTTTCCTGAGGACGATCCGTTCGTCCACAAGCTCATCTACGAAAACATATACAACGAGGTGTTCGACGAGAACTACCCGTACTTGGACGAGTCATTCAAGTGGAAGGTCGGACATGTCTGGGCCCTTTTCCGCGCCTACTTCATCTGCTTCTGGGTCAACCCGCTGATTTTCGGACTACGCATCAAGGGCAGGGAGAATCTGAAGAAATACAAAAAAGAGTTGAAGGATGGTGCGATCACCGTCTGCAACCACGCCTATCGTTGGGACTTCCTCGCCGTATGGCAAGCCTCCAAGCGTTTCAGGCTATGGTACCCCGCTTGGGCGGACAATTTCCAGACGAAGGACAGGGACAACATGCGCCACACCTGCGGCATACCCGTACCGAAGAGCATGAGCGCGATGAAGAAATTCAACCAAGCGTTCGACACGCTCCACGAGCGGAAAGCATGGATCCACGTCTTCCCGGAGGAGTGCAGATGGAACAACTACAAACCACTGCGTCCGTTCAGGAAAGGAGCCTTCATTTTCTCCTACAAATACCAGATGCCAATCGTGCCAATGGTCATCACCTACCGTGAGCGCACAGGGCTCTACAAGTTCTTCAAGAAGGACGAACCATTGTACAACATCACCATAGGCGAGCCCATCTACCCAGACATGAGCCTGCCGAGGAAGGAGTCCGTCGACGAAATGCGCGACAGGGTCCACGCCAAGATGGTGGAACTCGCAGGCATCATAGAGAACCCATGGCCAAGTGTCCAACCCAACGATAAAGGCTAACATGAAAACTCCGCTGAAACTATCACTACTCACCTTGCTCACCATGGCAACGATCTTCACCGCATGTGACTCCAACTCATACGGGCCCACATGTCCGTACATCACCTACGTGGGACGCGTGGACAAGAGCAACCCCAACTTCGTATCCTTCGCCTACCCTGGCGTATCGATCCATGCCGAGTTCAGGGGAACCTCCATCACAGCGAGGTTCAAGGACTTCGCCCAGCAGGGAATGCACAACACATTCTACTGCATCATCGACCAAGGCGAGCCACAAAAGATCGTGCTGAGCGAGAGCCAATACGAATACATATTGGCTTCAAGGCTAAAAGACACCCTGCACAAAGTGGAGCTCATCAAACTGACGGAGAGCCTTGTCGGAGAGGTAGGTTTCTGCGGATTCTATGTCGGAGACAAGCTAGACGACGCCTTCCTCGTATGCAACGATCCTCTCCCAACGTTGAAGATGGAGTTCGTGGGCAACTCGATCACCTGCGGATACGGGAACGAGCTCTCCTCCATGACCCCGAAGCAAGGGTTCTCCCCTCTCAATGAGAACAATTACTATGCGTTCGGAGCCATCACCGCGAGGGAGTTGAATGCGCAATACGTATGCACAGCCTACTCCGGCAGAGGAGTATGCAGGAACTACGAGGGAGATTCCGAGAACACTATCCCTCAGTTCTACAACCGAACGATCGCCACGAAGCCAGGCTCTAAGTGGGACCATAACGACTACATCCCCGACATCCTGGTGTTGAACATCGGAACGAACGATTTCGGTGCGGAGACCACCACCAAGATCCCGGTAGACTCCATCCAGTTCATCGCCGAATATACCGCCTTCCTGCAAAGGATGAGAGGCTACTACCCGAACGCAGAAATCATCTGCGCCGTCGGTCCGATGACGAACGACGATTCCGACCTCTATCCGAAGCAGCTGACACGCTACAGCCAATACGTACTTTCCGCCATTAAGAACGTAGGCGGAGAGAGCAACCACGTCTACTATTTCGAGACCGAACCACAGAAAGGTCCCTACGGAGAGGATTACCATCCGACCATCGCCACCCACCAGCGGATTGCTAACGAATTGGTTTCCTTCATCATAGAGAACAAGTTGGTGAAAGTTGAAAATTAGTGCAAAAATTATCCCCAAGATATTTGGAAACTACGGGGAAACAAATTACCTTTGCACCGCAAAAGAGAAAGAAACACTCTTCCTTAGCTCAGTCGGTTAGAGCACCTGACTGTTAATCAGGGGGTCCTTGGTTCAAGTCCAAGAGGGAGAGCAAAAGAGGCTACGACAAAACGTTGTGGCCTCTTTCTTTTTTAGGGAGACAAGAGACTACGCCATACACACATTTAGGGAATGTAACCAGCCTCAAATAACCATAAATAGCGATTTTTCAGACGGCAACACCTGCTTACCTTTGCAATGTTCAAAGGAACAATAAACCACAAAAAAAAGATTGTCCACACATCGGAATGGAAGGCTCAATACTGTACAAAAAAAGTAAGCCATAATGAATAAATATAACGTCTTCACATATCCAAGGACAATTACCACATAAGGCAAGAGTTTTTGTCTGGGAAGATCATTAGCGGGGAACAGTTTTGTTTTCCGCTGCTCTTGTTCGACAGAGCCCCGGCCACGAACAATCCACAAAAAAAGCAGTCCGCCAGGCAGGGCTCACGAAACGTCTAGAAAAGCCGCTGCAGCACTTTTTTATTCACGAGGTGGAAGCAATAGGCCAATATTCCCGAAATTATAAACACGATCATCCACGAAATAGGTTTACAGAAATGAACATACAGATGCCCCAATAGGATATAGACATAAGTATGGCACATATACAATTCGAGGGACAACCCACCGATGAAGGTGAAGACCTTGGCGGCCCTTCCCAACTTTTCGAAACAGAGGGCAAGCACAATGCACAGCACCGGCGTTATGATTATAAACGGATAATAGTACAACGAGCAAGGCCTCATATACTCCAAAAAGAATTGCTCGCACAGATACAATGCAACAAACGAAGCGATGGTAGCCACCAAAGCAATAATTTTATGGCTCCTACGCAGAACGATAGAGCAACCATCCTTCGCCCAATGTCCAAAGATCGCACCGATAAAGAAGATCGGTATTCTCGCATAAGCCAAGATGGTCAATCCGCCCACCTCTTCATTGTCGTAGACGCACTCGCACAACAAAGCATAAGAGATCATCAACAGCAGTCCGAAGCCTATTGCAATCAGGGGAACCTTAATGCCATACTTCTTGAACAGTTTGAAATAGAAGGGGAATATAGCATAAAAGACCAAGATACAAGAGATATACCAAAACAAGTATGGTTTCCCGTCACCCCAGAACCAAAAGCCCAACGTTGAGGCTTGCCAAACCATTTCGTAGAGACCTGCGGCATTAAAATTTCTGCGGAGCAAGAAGAGGCAAATGACGAAGAGCCAAAACTCCGGCAATATACGGGCGAAGCGTCTCTTGTAGTAGTGTTTCAGACTGGTCTCTTTCGACATTGAGAAGTACAATCCAAAGCCGGAGAGGAACAGGAAAATGTCCACTCCACCATAACCAATAGACTGAATAAAATCCAACAAGAGAATTCCTGTATGCTCAGGAATGTGATGAGGCATAATCCACAATATGGCGAAACCCATCAAAGCGCCTCTGTGCTTAGAAAGCAACTGAAGATAATAATTCATAACCGGACAGCAAGCGTAATATGTATTTATGGCACAAATATACTAAAAACAAGCCAATATTCTTGATCAAACGAATTAAATATTACGAAAAAACATCATCGGCAGATTCTCTTCCAAGGAGGAACCCTCTCAGCGCCATCACTCTCCATAGCGAGGAGAATCCTCCGCAACCATACGACCCTCTTCGTCGTACTCCTCACCATAGGCGGGCTTGAGTTCAACCTTTTTACGATGCAGGTCGAGAAAAGCCTCGTTCAGCAAGAAGAGGATACCCTCCAGGGTCTGTTGACGAACGGCAGGTTTCAGTTGGCACTCCCAGACCACCATGGTCCGCCAGCCGATGGCGCGCAGTTTATCGCGCACCTCCTCATCCCTCTCCTTGTTGCGGGTGATTTTATTCTCCCAGAAAGCGACATTCGACTTAGGCATCCTACCCTGTTGGCAGATATGTCCGTGCCAGAAACAGCCATTGATGAAGATTACCGTGTGATATTTCTTCAGAACGATATCCGGGGTACCAGGCAGGGTGCGGACGTTCACACGGAAGCGGAACCCATTGGCGAAGAGATACCTGCGCACAATCATCTCAGGCTTCGTATTCTTGCTATGAATACGAGACATCGTCTTGCTTCGTTGCTGGGGAGTAATCTTATCCATAAAAAAAACGGAGCGCCACGAATGTAACGCTCCGCCTAAACATCTATTAAATCATCTAAAGTTAATCGAACTAGTTGCCCTTGGCGCATCCGCCTCAAACTCCTCACCATCTGTATAGGCGCCATCCAACACGAAGGAAGAGCTACCCACAGCTTCGCCAGAGAGTTTACCGCCCACTTTGTAGTAGTAGGTGTCACCCCGAGTGTTTGAGAAAGACATGCTCAATTTGGTAGCCTTGGCTGACGAGAAGCCTCCCTTGTGAGAGAAGATCACCGTCCCCTCCGCATCCGTCACTTGGAAAGGAGTGCCGTCATAGGAGAGATCCATGAACGTACCATAAGACGAGCCAGAGAAGCCGAGGTTGTGTTTATACTTGCCGAGGCTCACATAAACACCACCTTTGGAAGCGATTGGCGCAGAGATTCCATAGCCCGTCTCGGAGTGAGACGCGAGGAAACCACCGTTGCAAACCATCTTACCATTCATCTCCTCATCGATAAAGATACCATCGTTAGAGAGGCAATCGATAGTGACAACCGCACCCTCATTCACCTCCACGTTGCCATCCGACACAATGCCATAGGCACCGTTTTCGGTAGCGGAACAGATGATGGTGACATCGCAGTCGCTCAGAATCACCTTTCCGTCCGCCTTGATAGCGGAAGAGGCCTTCGTTTTAGGCTTATCCGTACCCGTAACGTATGAGAAGAGAGGAGCATCGTTCTTCAACACCAGTTTAGCCCTCTGACCGATGACCACATCCACATCAGCGCCGATCAAACGTGCGCCAACAGCCTTGCTGGTCGCAGAGAGATTACAACTTCCCCCCATGAGGCTGAGAGTACCGCCCGCCTTGATAGCTGTAGTATTCGTGACACCATCTCCGCTTTCATAAAAAGAAGATCCCTTCAACGTGCCTACCACACTTCCATCCCTCATGGTGAAATCACCATCTATCTTGATGAAACGAGCGCCCTGTCCGGAAAGTTCAAAAGTGATATCTCCGCCATTAATATAGCATGCGCCATGTTGCGAATCCGTAATGGTATCGCCCTCTTCATCCACGAATTCAGTTTCCACATCAATGATCTTCACATCATCCAACGAAGAGGTAGCTTGCAGTTTACCGTCATCAATCACGAAGTATCCATTTGTGACATTCAGACCTCCACCATTTAGGGTAAGGGAACCGCTCTTCATAAAGAAGTAATCATTCGCCCGTATGCAATCGCCCAATTCAGAGCTAACGTTGATGGTTCCACCCTCGATCACAATATAGTCACCCGATTGGATGGCACGTTTCTGTTTTGCAGTTACGGTCAAAGAGCCGCTTGACTTAGAGAAAATAATCTGGCCCTTGCTTCTGAGCACCGCATTGCAAGTGTCATTCGCAGAATCTGTCAGCGTATTTTTCCCTTTTAGTTCAATAGACATCGCCTTTCCCGAGAAAGAGCGGATCGGAGGAAGTTCCTTCTTGGAGGTCAGCGTCAAGCCATCCATGATGACCTTGAACTTGCGCTCGGAATCGATCACGAAATAGCCGTTGGAAGAAGAACCGGAAAGGACAAAGACGAGATCCTTGTAATAAGCCTTCGAGTTCACGTTTACGCAGGCGCCATCGGTCTCAATCGACACGACAGACTTGTACGGGTTAACACATTTGACGCTATTGTCGGAGTAGGTGATAAACACCGTATCCTTAGGAATCAGATCCTTCACATCCATGAAAGTGATGCTGTCCAACGACGTGAAAGGAATCTCCGAAACATCATCATCCGATTTGTAGACCTTAGCGCTACTCTTTCCACACTTCAAACTATCCACCTCCTCACAATCCGCAATAGAAGTCTTTCCCGTCGATTGATGGATGAGCATAGAATACTCAGCCCACGCAAAAAACGAGAAGGACAATGCTAGAACTGTGAATATCTTTCTTTTCATAACTTGCTAATTTTAACAGATTTACCAGACACTGAAATTACATAAGCGCCAGATGGAAGTGATGACAAATCGATTCCCTCTTCAGCATACTTGTATTCGCCCACCAACGCACCATTGGCATTGTAGACAGATACATTCTCTCCGCTATTCACCCCTGCGAGGAACACAACATCCTTCACCGGATTAGGGAAAGCGGTGAAAGCGATGGCATCGGAAGCTTGTCCGGCAACACCCACTGATCCAGACTTGAACGTGACCTTTCTGATGGTTGAGACGTCTACCGCGACAGACTTGGCACCGTTCTTCTCAGTAATCATCAATTTATCACCCTCAAAATAAAGTTTGCCTGATTCTGAAACGCTATAAGAACTGGATTCACCATTCTTGCTCAGAATAGAGACCGTAGTCGCCGCCTGCACTGAAAATGAGCACAGAGCAGAGAACAATATCATTCCAAACAATCTATTTTTCATGTTCTTCATATCTTCAAATTTATATGGTTCGTAATAATGTTAATTCACTCCTAATATCGATTGCTTTTAGATTACAATTATAATTATTTTTTCACTCATCAGGAAACAGTACCCTCTTTTTTGATAAAAGGTTGGCGCATTTCGCAATGGGCCAACCAAATAATAATATATAGAACAACACAATTTAGGGTCAAATTTCACTGATGGACGAGAACCGCCTCTTCAAAGGCTCTTCTCTTTCCACGGCGCTAAAATAGTAAAAAAGTTTCATATTTCACGCAAATGAAACAAATTTCGCCATTAAAAGGTATCAAATGCCTACCTTAGCATTACAAAAGTAGGAAATTACTTACACATCAATAAAGATATTCAACGAAAACATAAAGTGTTTCAACCAAAGAGCGACACATCAAAAGGACCTCAACCAAACAATTGTTCCAAAGTCTCCAGATCCACGTCGGCGAACGGATTATTCGAGTTCACGAACATATCTGACAGTTGCAGTTTCTCCGTCTGTAGATCATGGATTTTCTCCTCCACCGTATCCTTCGACAGGAAGCGATAGACGAAGACTGTTTTTTCCTGTCCGATACGATGGGCCCTATCAACCGCCTGCATCTCCGCCGCGGGGTTCCACCAAGGGTCTAGAATGAAGACATAATCCGCCGCCATCAGGTTCAGGCCCACGCCTCCCGCCTTCAGGGAGATGAGGAAGCATACCACAGACGCGTCTTGTTGGAACTTGTCCACCTCCACTTCCCTGCGCTGCGTCTCGCCGGTCAGCTTGGCGTATTTGATATCTTCCGCATCCAGCCGTTCCTGCAGCAGGTTCAGATGGCGGACAAACGAGGAGAAGATCAACACCTTATGGCCCTCCTCTTTCAGGTTTTGGATGCGGCGGACCACCTCGTTCATCTTTTCGGACTCCACCTCACAATCTTCGAAAAGAAGCTTCGGATGGTTGGAGAGCTCCCTCAGTTTGGTCAACGAGGACAAGGCGAGGATGGAGTTTCGGTTGACGCCCGACTCCGAGATCGCCGTCATCAAGCTATTCCGCACCATGGATTTCTCACGTTCGTAGATCTCACGATGCGCTTCGTTCATATCGCAGTACACCAATTGTTCCACAACAGGCGGAAGGTCTTTCGCCACCTCCTCCTTCGTCCTGCGCAACAGGAAAGGTTTGATGAGCAGCTTAAGTTTCTCCGCACGCTCCTCGTTGCCATGCTTCATGATTGGATTCGCATAGACCTTGCGGAAAGACTCCGCCGATCCCAACACGCCATGGTTCGCCAAGTTCATCTGCGCCCAGAGATCCTCCAAGGAGTTCTCGATCGGCGTACCCGATATGCAGAAGAAATGGGAGGCGTCTAGTTGCATGAGTGCCCTGTAGGCTTGCGACGAAGCGTTCTTCACGTATTGGCTCTCGTCCATCACCACGCACTCGAAGTGGTATTTTTTCAGGGTATCTATATCGTTCCGCAACAACCCATACGTGGTGAATATCAAGTCATAACGGCCGAACGTGCTCACCAGCGAAGCAGCCGATACCCTCTTCTCCCCCGCATAGAGCAAGTGGGTAAGCGAAGGGGCGAACCGTTTCTTTTCGTTCACCCAATTGAAGAGCAACGAAGCGGGCATCACGATCAGCGAGGCGGATCTCCGTTCCTTGCGGGGAGTGACACGGCGAACCTGTTCCGAACGAGTAGACACAGGTTGGTCGAACAGTGAAGGCTGTGCCGTCGCATACGGCCAATCGACCGTGACGAACTGCGTATCATCCGAAGCCTGCTCCTCCACATTCCCCGAATAGATCCTCAAGAAGAAGGATAGAAACTGTAGCGTTTTACCCAAACCCATATCATCCGCCAAACAGCCACCCAATCCATTCTCATAAAGGCCCACCAGCCAGGAATAGCCCACCTGTTGGTAGTCACGGAGCGTCGCCTTGAGATCGGAAGGGACCTCGACACTCTTCTCCAGCAATCCACGGAAGGAGCGGACGGAGGAGGAACTGTTCGCATCCAGCATGCCGACATGACACTTCGCCAGATTGAGGAGGTTCTCGTCCGAATCGTTCACCTCGGCGAAGATGAAGAAATCCTTGTACTGGGCGAACCAAGGTTCAGGTATAACGAAGATCTTGCCCGAGCGCAACATGTACTCACGATTGCCCTCTATGATGTTCTGGCGCAAGCAGGCGAAAGGGAAAGACTCATCCCCCACCCGCACCACCGCGCGGATATCAAACCAATCATGCTCCTCATTGAGGGTCACGTCGAAATCCATCATGGGAGAGGCGAAGGCAAAATCAGACTTGTTCAGTTTCTGTTGAATGGAGAAGGGACTCAGTTCCTGCTTGTGCTCCACGACGAAGGTTATGGTCTCATGCAAGCCCGAGCCTGGTGTATCCGCCCCATAGGCGTAATAGTAAGTGCCATTCTGCCGGAAACCCATCTCCAGCAGGGAGGCGGCGAATTGTTTCTCCTCCTCCAGATGGCGCTCCACGACGGAGAACCGATACTCCTCATCCTCCGACAGCGAGACGAAGCGTCTTCTTGCGGAGGCAAGGTCGCACGAGCGTCCATCATAATCGAAGCTCAGGCGGAAGGCGGCATGCATGGAGAGGTCCTCCTCCAATGTCAGAACAGGACGAGGCGACACGTCACAGTAATCCACAGAGAAACCATGCGCCTCAACATCCTCCTTCTCCAACGTAGGCAGCACGAACGTCTTCATGTAAGAGGGGACGGTACGTATCTGAACATCCACCCCCTCCTTCTCCATGAAAGGGAGCAGACGTTTATAGGGCATTGCCTCAAACAAGCAGAGTTGCTTAGCGCAGACGAAGCAGAGGGGTTCCGAAGAGAGTCGGATGATGGAGCGTTTCGCTTGGCGGAAAAGAATCTCCGTCGTCCCCGAGAAGACCTTCAACGTATAGGTCATCTTCTCTGTTCCGAGATGGAAGGTCGGCACAGGGCGAGCCATTTGAGGCAAGATCTGAACACGATCCGAGCAATAGACACCCGAGAAGTTCTTCTCGCGCAGATAAACCGGTATCTCCGTACCCCGCAACAGGTTCGCCACCTCATAGTTGGTATGTTCAATGAACGGCTGAATCTGAGGGTAATTCTCCTTGTTGTGGAGGTACTTCGTCTGAAATTCAGCCACAGACAATTTCTCCTTCACGAAGATCCGCATCACGAACTGTTCCGCATACTTCTCGCAAAGGCGCACGATCTTCACTTCCCTATCGGAGAGGCCTTCCAAGGGAAAATCCGCCCCACCCAAGCGAAGGCACTGCAACGTGTCCACCTGGGCATCATCAGAGAGCAAGCAAGGCTGGAACCTGTAGCCCCATAGACGATGTTCGGAAATAACGACCGCAAACATACTGTATATCGTGCTGTATAGAGACAATAAGGGCTGAAACCCAATGGATTTCAGCACCTTACATAGTTATTATTTTGTCAAATAGTTCTCGCTGATAGAGCGGTTATCCATCACACGTTGGATCGTGTCGGCGAAGAGAGGCGCAATAGACAAGATGTGCGCTTTCTTACAATTCTTATGGAAAGGAATTGAGTTCGTGAAGATGATCTCCTCCAAGCTAGACTCATCCACACGGGAGCTGGCAGGATCAGACATGACAGCGTGGGAAACGAGCGCACGTACAGAGAGCGCGCCAGCGTTAGACATGATGCCAGCGGCCTTTGTCAACGTTCCGGCAGTGTCCACCATATCATCCAAAATGATCACGTTCTTATCCTTCACATCACCGATCACCGTCATTTCGCTAACCACGTTAGCCTTCTCCCTGCTCTTGTGGCAAAGCACCATTGGGCAACCCAAATATTTAGAGTAAGAGTTCGCTCTCTTAGAGCCACCAACGTCAGGAGACGCGATGACCAAGTTCTCAAGATTCATGGATTGGATGTATGGCAAGAAGACCGTAGAAGCGTAGAGATGATCCACAGGCACGTTGAAGAAACCTTGGATTTGGTCGGCGTGAAGATCCATCGTGATCAAACGGTCAATACCAGCGACAGTCAACATGTCAGCTACCAATTTCGCACCGATAGCCACACGAGGCTTATCCTTCCTATCTTGACGAGCCCAACCGAAGTAAGGGATTACAGCGATGATCTTGTAAGCGGAAGCCCTCTTGGCCGCATCAATCATCAAAAGCAACTCCATCAAGTTGTCCGCACATGGCACGGTAGACTGAACTAAAAAAACATAATGGCCGCGCACAGACTCCTCATAGGAGACTCCGAACTCACCATCTGCAAATCTCTGCAAATTGATTTTACCTAATTCGCAACCTAAACAGTTGCATATTTCTTCTGCCAGATACTTTGTGTTGGATCCGGCAAAAACTGAAAAAGGATGTTGACTGTCCATTATAACTCTTTTATGATTTTTTTTGTAGACGCGAAATTAATACAAAATCACGAACAATTGTGTCATATAACATAAAATTTAAACCAATAATCACGGATTTTTCACTTGCTCCAAAAGACGAACGCAAGGATTTACTATTTAACTATTTACGATTTACTATTTAAAGACATGGCACGCACGATGTTCACTCTCCTCTTCTAAGAGAAACCACCACGAACAATATTCCGAAGGTTCCCCGAAGATGATGCATCTGTGCGAAACTTATCCTATAAAACAATAGCAATCAACAAATTAAGCGCATTACCCAAATATAAAAACGCTTAGAATTGGAAGTAAATGAACTTCTGGAGATCAGCCGTGATGAACTGGTATATGATGAAGATTGCGAGCAGCACATAGACGGCCATCAAAGGCAATGGTGTGGTGGCGAACCACAATCTATAGCGACGTTTGAAATGTTCCGGCAACCAGTGGACAATCATACCGAAGACAAAGAGCGAGAAGACATAGCGGTATTCCCAAATCATATTAGGGATGACCTCCGTATTCCACTTCGTACCGATCTGAGTGACCATATCCTTGGCGGTCATCCAAGCCTGCTCATTCGCCTGTGCGGGGTCTAGGTTAGAGCCTGCGCGGAAGAAGAGACGGGTCCATGTGATAAAGACGAAAGTCTGCAAGACAGCCCATACGGTCGCCAAACCCTTCATCTCGGCCGTTCCCTCGAAGAAGTGGTACAACATGCGAATGAAGGAACCGAAGGCGATGACGCCCATCCAGATCGCAGCAATGTTCCATATCGGTGCGGGGAAGAACTTCGCCAAAAGGATGAATACGACAGCGATCAGCAAGGAGACCCACGAACGGACATAGACGTTCATGTCCTTCCAGAATCGATAGACGATCATACCGATACCATTCAGACCACCCCAGATCATGAAATTCCAGCTGGCGCCGTGCCACAAACCACCCAACAACATGGTATTCAATCGGTTCATATTGGAAGTGAGGTTCTTTTTCTTCTCCGGGTACTTGTAGCAATTGATCGTGACGATCAGTGCGATGGCCAAGACAATGATAGCCACCCAAATACTACCGGAAAGAATCATACCCACCAATGAGATGGTGATGATGCAAGAATAGGTTCCGAACGAAGCGGTACGGTTTCCTCCCAACGGAATGTAGAGATAATCCTGCAACCACTTCGACAAGGAGATGTGCCAACGTTTCCAGAACTCGCCCGGGTTGGTGGCCTTATAAGGAGAGTTGAAGTTCTTCGGCAAATAGAAGCCCATCAACATAGCCAAGCCGATAGCGATATCGGTGTAACCCGAGAAATCGGCATAGACCTGAAGCGAGTAAGCGAAGAGCGCCGTGAAATTCTCGAAGCCAGAGTACATGGTCGGGTTCTCAAAGACACGGTCGATGAAGTTCACCGCTATGTAGTCACTTAAAATAATCTTTTTCGCCAAACCATTCAGTATCCAGAACAGAGCGATACCGAACATCCTCCGCGATAGGAAATATTTCTTGTAGAGCTGAGGTATGAAGGAGCTGGCGCGCACGATAGGTCCCGCCACCAACTGAGGGAAGAACGTCACATAGAAGCCGAAGTTGAGGATGTTCTTCACCGGAGACACTTTCTCTCGGAAGATATCCATCAAATAGCTGATACACTGAAAAGTAAAGAACGATATACCCACAGGGAGCAGGATACGGTCGACCGTGAAATAAGGCTTGTCCGGATCCGTTGGCGAGCCCAAGGTCGCGAAGATGGATGGATGGTCCTCCAAGATTCTATTTCCTATCATCGAAAAGACATTCTTCACATCGATGTGCAATCCGAAGAGGTTCTGCATCATATCCGCGAAGAAATAGGCATACTTGAAGTAGCAAAGGCATGCGAGGTTCGTGATCAGTCCCATCACCAGCCACGCCGTCTTCCACCCCTTCTTCGAATGATAGATGAGGAGTCCGTCCACATAGTTGAAGAGGGTCGCGAAGACCAGAATCAACGTGAACCAACCACTTGTTTTATAATAGAATAGGACGCTGACGAAGAACAAGAAAGTATTTCTGAGCAACACCCTACTGTGCAGTAAAGAGAAGACAGAAAAGACCACCACAAAGAAGACCCAGAAATCAAGCTGAGTGAAAAGTAGTGGGTATTCCTCATCAAAAGAGAATATATTTTTAAGATAATTAAAAACCAAATCCATACCAGTTAATCCTTATTATTTTCCTCCAAATAAGCGCTTATCAAAGCATTGTAAAACAAATCCCCTATCAGGACATAACCCTTATGAGTAAAATGAACTTTATCTTTCGCCGCCATGCCCTCTTTCTCCCAGAGTTTCATGGAGCCCAGACCGCCCATTATTTCGAAGAGGTCCCAGACGCTTCCATTATGTTTCTCCGCAAGTTTATAGAAAGCGTCACGCGCCTTCAACCCATTCTTATTGACTTCGTAATGGGTACGGCGGTTGGCACGGACACGCTTATAGGAATCATTGTTGGTCACGAAGACATGGTAACAATCAGGCGCCACAGACTCCACCTTCGCGATGAGGGAGTCGTATCGATGAATGAACTTCTCCTCGGAGAAATTCTTCACCAACGCATCGTTGATACCGATGGCATAGATCACCATATCCGGACGAATCAGGGAGAGATCCCTGTCGAAATTCTCGCAGGATAGGTAAGAGGGGACGGTGGCCCCGTTCACACCGATGGAGCTATAGATGACTCCCGGAGCGCTCTTTTCGGGCAAGATGCCTGTGATGGTGAATTCGTGAGGCACGACATCCATTTGGTCAAAGACGATGGTGAAGGTATCCACCAAGCGGTCGAACTCAAAGGTATAGACCGACAAAACCGAGTCATATCGGGCAGCGTATAGGCACGAGTCCGTCAGACGCACAAAAGGCTCCACCATGGCTAAGGAATCCGCATAACCCATCAAAGAGAGTTTATTGCACGTCCAGCGGCTGGTACGGTTTTTACCATTCAGGCAGACCGTGAGTTCGGCAAGGGAATCAGAGGTGGTGACCGCCATACCGGTCAAACCCAAGACCGCCTTTCTATCCTTCCGCATCACATTCTTGGTGGTAGTCCACTCGCCTTGGTAAGAGATTTTATAATTAGACGGATTATTCGTCTTGGCGACCGTGTAAGGGAAGATGAGTCCGCGCCCCGGTTGGCTCACATCATTGATGGAATCGAGGTTGCGACGGATCTCGTTCGAATAGATATCGGCCTGCACGTGCGAGCCGCCGATATGCAGGATATTGATCATACCCTCGTGGCACAACACGACAGAGTCCAACTTCTTGAAGAACGCGTCACGACGATCCGTCGAGCCTGGGGTAATGATTTTATTCAGGGTATCTGAGATGAAATCATACTTGGGGACGCCACGACGAAGTAGTCCCTGTGCGGCGTCAGCGCCCACAGAGAATAAACAAACAACTATGAATAGAAGCCAACGTCTCATTTTTTCGTCTGATTCACTTGTTTCACCGTATTCACTTGTACCGCCTGCTTAGCCTGAGCCGCTTGTTGGGCTTGGGCCTCCTGCTTGGCCTTCTCTTCCTCCTTGGCCTTCATCTCATCCACCCACTTCTTGTTTCTCTTCAAGAAGCAGTAGTAGTCGTAATAGTTCATGAAGGATTGCACGAACATATCAGCGATACGTCCGGCGCCCGTCGGAGTGAAATGGATATAATCGGAAGCCGCCCATGCCGGCACATGCTCCACCCATTTGATCATGGAGTTACGTCCGCCCATCACCTGGTACATATCCCAGAATGCGGCGCCATTCTCCAGCGCAGCTTGCTTCATGCCTTCGATATTCTCCTCCAAGAAAGGATAGGTTTGGAGTTCGCCATTGATTTTCTGGGACATATCAGCTGGGCCAATCAGGATGATCATGGCACCCGGGTGCAGGTTCTTCAGATAACGGATCTGGCTGGCGATCATCTGCTTATATTTTTCCACACGATCCAAGCTGTAGATGTGTGGGGTGTAATTACCACCGAACTCCAGCAAGATGAGTTTCACATTCAACTCCCTCATGGCAGAGGAGAGGAGATGGGAGGAGATACGGGTGAAGAAGGTTCCGGAGCTACCACGGAGAGGGATGTTATCCATCGCCACACCCGAATTGCCATCCATCGCCACGCCATAGAGCTCAGCCGTACCAGAGAGGTCCAGCTTCACCTTGGAGACCATCGTGTCGAGCTTCCACGTAATGGTCGAGAACTCCGGGGTAGCCGCCTGCAACACCTGCACGGAGTCTTGCTTGCCCCACCTCAACTTAGCGGTGAAGTTCTCTCCCGTGTTACCCACCAAGAGGCGGACTTGGGAGAATTTCTTCGCACGATTGTAGACCTTGCTATTGTTGCATGTCTCAAAACTCAGTGTCACGGAGCCCTTCAACTTAGCCATTTGCGCCAAGACACCATAGTGGTCGTCCGGCAATTTCTGTCGCATCGTACCATCCGCGATGTAACGAGGCAAGCTATCCGAGAAGCCCTGCACTACCGTATAGGAACGGATCGGCTGGATGGCTGGGCACGTACCCGGACCGTAGCCTCCGAACTTCTTCTGGAACTGCTCACGGATGAAACCGGTGATACGGTCAGACTCGATCTGGGAGTCACCGTAATGTAGGATGTGGACAACCGGTCCCCTACCACAATTCTGGAGGGAGACGAACAACTTGTCCATCAAGTGGAAATCATTATTAGGGAAATAGATTCGAGCAGAACTCTTCTCCGCGAAGTGCCGGTATGACTTCAAAGTATCCTCGAAAGCCTTGCGTTCCTTCTCGTCCTGTGCCATTTGCAACTCCTTCACCTTGTCGAGAGAGTCCTTTTCGATTTGGAGACGTAGCTCCTCCTCCGCCTTCTTCAGTTTACTCTCCGCCGACTCCTTGTCCTTATTACCTTTCGAGAGCGCTTGCTTCAACGATGGGAAAGTCAAGGTTATGCTCTCCTTCTTCAATTGAGACAGGAAATCCGACTCATATTGGACAATGCTATCATCATCGATCACCATGGAAGTATCCATACCATCCCTCAGCATAGCATCCTCTAGTGAATCCAAGGCCAAACTATCCACCTTGACCATTGAAGTGTCCGCCTCGTCTGGACTTGCGCCTATCGTTATGCCCTTAGAAGGAAAAACCTGACTTATAAGGGCTAGCACAGCCAAAATCGACAAAAAGAAGATCAACGAATTATAAGCTTTCATCAATATACAATTTTACAAATGCAAATCTACAAATAAATAACTTATAAGGTTAAAAAACTCCACGACAAAGTATTAACAATGGAAAAACCACAAGGTCAAATGGCCTTTCCCGAAAAAAATTTCACTCATTCGCGAAAAAAGAGGGCAAAAGCATTGCACATTAAAATAAAAGAACTACCTTTGCACCGCATTTGGGAAATACCCGATGTGATTGGTACGGTAGTTCAGCTGGTTAGAATACATGCCTGTCACGCATGGGGTCACGGGTTCGAGTCCCGTCCGCACCGCAAAAAAGGTTGGATATGATTATCCGACCTTTTTTTGTATATAGGCCGCACCTTCGTGTCGGCACTACGTTTCCACTTGATTTTCAAAAATCATTCCGGCAGATAGCCCTTCTCCACAAGGTATTTCTTCACCTCTTGCGATGGTTTATGGTACAAGAGCAGTTGCTCCTCCCGACTCAACTGCGCCACCAGCGTGCACGGAATGATAAAATCGAAGACATTCACGCCCTCCTTTTTCACCGCGGCAGGCACGCCGACCAACAGCACATTGCTCTTGTCGCAACTCTTATTCACGACCGCATTGGCGCCGACCACCGTACAATCCGACAGGGTGATGTTTCCGAACAGCTTAGCGCCAGGCCCCAAATAGCAGTTCCTGCCCACCTTAGGAGCCGCATTGGCATAACCGGCTCCCGTGCCCAAGTGAACGCCTATATGGATACGGGTATTCTCGCCAATACTAACTCCCCCATTCATGATCACGGGTCCCAAGCAGTGAATGCCACAACCGGCGCCCAACACATTGGGCGAGATGTGATAGCCGCACTTCACCATTATATGTTTGTAATAAGGGGCGAGGAAAAGCAACTCTAAATCACGCAAGAGGCCTTTCTTGCAATTCAGGACATATTCATAGCGCCGCAACACGCGAATGAAACGATAACTGAGGTTGAACAGAAAAGAACGCAGCTTACCCTTAAAGGACGGGTGCACTGAATATGCGACCACATCTGCCTTCTTAAAAAACTCATACCTCTCCTTACTGTTAATCCGATCTTTTGAATCTAACATACCATCAATAAATTTCCATAGATGCCCCCTTCTTAGGAGTTCACCTTTTTCGCCTTGACACAATTGTGCTATCCTCTATCCAAAAAGGGCAACTTTCTTCACCGCAAAGGTACGGATTTAAAACAAGATACGCTATACAAGGGGATGGATTTTTTCGGAGAAGGGATAAAAAAAGAGGCGGACACATCACGTATCCGCCTCATATTCAGTCTCAAAAGAATCAACCCATAGGCACGCTCATCGCCTCCTCCACAAACTGGTCCCACAACATGACAACGTGGGAAGTCACCTCCACAGGATCTTTTCTGACGATTTGGACGAACTGGGCATCCACCACCAGGGCGGAGACGCCATCCGTATCGGTACGATCGCCCACCACGAGCACTTCCGAACCCTCCACCTCCATCTGCGAGAGGATCTCCCACATCAGGCGAGGCGCAGGTTTCAACGCCCCCATGTCTGGTGCGCTAAAGCAGAAGTCGAACGACGCAGGAGAAAGACCGACCGCCTCCATACGCTCCTCCGTGCGAGGATAATCCGAAAAGACAGCCGTCTTCACGTCGCGGTCTCTGAGTTTCTCCAAGAGCTCATTCACCCTCGGTTGGGCGTGATAATGCTTCTTCAAAACCTTCAGGAAGCGCCCCAAATAGTCCACCTCGTACCAGGAACGGGTCTTCTCCACAGAGCGTTTCTGCCGCTTCGCCAAGAGTTCGAAGAAAGCATTGTTAAACTTCTCTTCCGTCTCGAAGTCCTTGTCCTTCATGTACTTTCTCACAGCGCGCTCGGCACCCACATTGCGGATGTCCAATGGGTTCGCCATGATCAGATGGAAGGGATAATTCTTCTTATCGTATAATGTTCCGTCAAAATCGAAGACAATAGCCTTCACTCTTGACCAATCAATCTTCACCATTATTTCTTAACGAGATCTTTGAATTTAGCGTGACGGTTTTCATCCTGCAACAGCAAGTTCAGCTTGAACTGTCCGTCGCGGGCACCCTCTTCGATGCAACGAGCCTTGAACTTCTCGAACGACTCGGAAACGAGCAGATGGGTGAGCGGGTCATGCACACGCAAAGAGTCACGCTTAGCCTGATACTCCATGTTACGTTGCTTCAGCTTGTCGTCCACCAACTTAGTGAATGCCTCCGCTTGCTCCTGCGTAGTCTCCTGATTTTCGAACTCGTAGTAGAAGTGGTAAGCGGAAACGCTCAGGTCGGCGAAACCGATGAAGAACTTAACCGGCATGTTCAACTCCTTCGCGGCCTCCTCGACAGCACCCGTGAATTGGGTCTCGTGGAGCTTCTCGCCCGTCATCGTCACGATACCGTTGATCTTCTGTACCATGTGCACCTTAGGGATGGTTCCGTAGAAGCCCTCCACCTCGAGCAAGTCGCTCATCGTGTAGCGATAGAGACCCGCCCACGTGGTTACGTATGGGCAATATTGCTTGCCGACCTCCAGTTCATGCAGGCGCAGGAACTTAGGGTTAGGGTTTTCAAGATCGCTCTTCTCAACGAACTCGAAGTAGTGCATGTGAGGGAAGAGGACAGTACCCGTCGTATCGTCCAACACCAATCCGGCGCGGCACTCAGACGAGAAGTAGCTGAACTCCAAGTGCATCATATCCTTAGGGAAGGAGTCCTTGAACTTCTCCAAATAGAACTTCGTGTTACCGCACTTCCAAGTGTTCAGGATCTGCATGTTAGGCCAATAGTGCTTAGGCAACACAATGCCGTACTTCTCCTTCAACGCGCGGAGTTCCTTCGCGCGCTCAGGGTTTGGCTGCAGGTTCTTGCCCTTGATGATGTTTTGTCTAACCTCTTCAGGGATATTGATCTTAGCGCTGATGGTACCCTTCTCGATGTCATCCACGTAATCGTCGTAGAACTCGTTCACGTTGTTCTGCATCTCCACGATGGTGGAAGGGTTCGCGGTCACGATCAAATGCACATTGTGCTCGATACCCAAACGCATGATGCAATAGTAGCGAGCCTTGTAGTCTGAGATGGTGAAGACATCCGCAGGGGCAGTGTAAGCCACCTTGATGAACTCAGGGCAGTCACGTTGCGTCACACCTGAAACGGAGCCATATACCGTTCCGTCCGGAGCGGCACCCTCGATGGCCTTGCCCACGATGGAGACGATCTGTCCGTCGAAAGTCTTCGGGCGGTTCTTGATGAAGGAGTAGAGCCACACCTTCGTCATCTTGCTATATACGTTGGAGTAATATTCGTTCGTGATAGGAATCCACTTTGGCTCGCTGGTCGTACCGGAAGTGGTGGCGTACATCTTAGGTTTGCCAGGGAAGAGCACATTCTCCTCACCGTTTTTGTGACGCTCCACGTATGGGCGGAAATCCTCGTAGTCGTTAGACTTCACGTTTTCCTCATAGAGTTTGAACAACTCGTCAGCGCTCTTCGCTTCCAATATCTTGGCGAAGTTATGTTCCTTACCATAAACGGAATCCTTCGCATATTCCAAAATACCTCTCAACGTTTTCTCTTGCGCTTTTTTACAATCCTTGGCGGCCTTGTCCAATTTTCTCCACTGCATCTTACCTGCGATAGAGAGGAGCGTCTTGATTTTCCACGCACCTTTGGTCTTCTCTTCCATACTATATTCCTTATTTTTTAGTTATTCGTTTACATTATGGTTAAAAATCGTGCTAAGATAGTCATTTATCATAAGATTAAAAGCAAGTATAGGGAAAAATTTACCAACCAAGGATTAATCGGCCTCATCAATAAGCCGTTCTGGGGATGTCCCCCACCCCCTTTCTGTGCGACACGGTGGAGGGTTCCATCCGCAAAAAGCGGGGCCATGGGGAAGGCAAAAGAAGGCTTTTCTTAACCATTTCAACAAGAAATTGTATATTTGCAAACTATTTCAAACGGACAAATAATCTATCGACTGGCTATCTGTCCTTTGCAACTAATGGGATGTGTAACATAAATGAATATTAATTAATCAAACAGAAGCATATATGACAATGAAAATGAGAACGTTCTTGACATTCATTTTGATGTTTTTCGCCACCTGCATAGCAGATGCGGCCAACTACCTAACCTTCTCTGCGGAAGAAGAATCATCCACATTCAGTATTATGAAGTTTGGAGACAACGAACCGAACATACAATACTCCGTAGATGAAGGCAAGACATGGATAGACCTCACAGAATCCAAGACCGTCGTCTTAAAGAGCAAAGGGGACAAGGCCATACTTAGAGGAGTCAATTTCGATGGATTCTCCACAAAGGATTCATATACATATTTCACAATGAGCGGTAAAATAGCGGCGAGTGGAAATGTGATGAGCCTAATAGACAGTATAGGCGAAACAACCACTATCCCCAACAAATATTGTTTCAGCTATTTATTCAAGAATTGCGAGAGCCTCACGAAAGCCCCGGAATTACCTGCAACAACTCTGAAGGGATACTGCTATTTAAGTATGTTCAGCGGATGCACAAGTCTCACTAAAGCACCAGAATTACCGGCCACATCAATGGAAGATGTTTGCTACGGGAGGATGTTCAGTGGATGTTCGAGCCTCACACAAGCGCCCAAACTACCGGCAACAGTAATGGTGACCTCCTGCTACTCAAACATGTTCCTGGATTGTTCGAGCCTCACACAAGCGCCGGAACTGCCTGCCACCATCTTGGCGGAAAAATGCTACGCATACATGTTCTATGGATGCACGAGCCTCACGAAAGCACCGGAATTACCAAACACCGACTTAGCAGAATATTGCTATAGCTGCATGTTCGGGAATTGTACAAGCCTCACGCAAGCGCCAAAACTGCCTGCCACAAAAATGGAGAGCGCATGTTACAGCCACATGTTCTCCAACTGTACAAGTCTCACACAGGCCCCGGAATTGCCAGCCATGACATTGGCTAACAATTGTTATTTCGACATGTTCGCTGACTGTAAAAGTCTCACAAAAGCACCTAAATTACCGGCAGTGATTATGAAATACCATTGCTATGAATTCATGTTCTTGCGATGTACAGGGTTAACGGAAGCCCCGGAATTGCCGGCAAGAGCCTTAGCCGATGGATGTTACCAAAACATGTTCTATGATTGTACAAACCTCACACAAGCGCCAGAATTACCCGCTATAAACCTCAAGACCGACTGTTATAAATCCATGTTCTATGGGTGCTCTTCTCTGTCCAAGATTAAAGTCTACTTTTGGGATTGGAACAAGAAGGGTGAAGCGCCCTTGAGCACAACAGATTGGCTCAATGGTGTTGCCCCTACCGGCACCTTCGTCTGCGGCCAGTCATTAGCGAATGAATACGGGGTCAGCCAAATTCCTGAAGGTTGGACAGTTGTCATAGAAGAGCCTGAAACCAATTACCTGACTTTCACTGCGGAGGAGGACAGTTCTTCTTTCAGCATAAGTAGCGGCAACACCGAAACGCCGCAATACATAGAATACTCTACAGACGGAGGAGAGACATGGGTTCCCCTCTCAAATGGCGAACAAGTCTCATTAGCGCACAAAGGAGACAAAGTATTGCTCAGAGGAGATAATCCAACAGGCCTATCCATAAGCGTAATAACATTTACACGATTTATAATGTCCGGCAAAATAGCGGCAAGCGGAAGCGTCATGAGCCTATTGGATTATTATGGGACCTCAACCACCATACCAAATGAATGTTGCTTCCATAAATTATTCTTCGAATGTGAAAGCCTTACGCAAGCACCGGAATTGCCAGCCACCACTTTGGCTGATAAATGTTACTATTTCATGTTCCAGGGATGCTCAAATCTCACGAAAGCCCCGGAACTGCCGGCCACGACCTTGGCGATCGACTGCTATCACGACATGTTCGGAGATTGCACAAGTCTTACGCAAGCACCAGATTTGCCGGCCACCACTTTGGCCGAAAATTGTTACTATTACATGTTCCAGGGATGCACAAATCTCACGAAAGCCCCGGATTTGCCGGCTACCACTTTGGCGGAGAGTTGCTATTATTGCATGTTCGGAACTTGCAAAAGCCTTACGAAAGCCCCAGAATTGCCGGCTACAACCTTGGCGAAGAGTTGCTACAAATACATGTTCTCTGACTGTTCAGGCCTCACGCAAGCGCCGGAATTGCCGGCCACAAATATAGAATGGGAGAGCTATCATTCAATGTTCGATGGATGTGAATCCCTTTCAAGCATAAAAGTACACTTCACGGATTGGAACATTTCCTCCCGAAGCACCTCAAATTGGCTCAAGGACGTTGCCCCGACCGGCACATTCATCTGCCCTGAATCATTGCCTCTTGGATATGGGGTGAGTCTAATCCCCGAAGGTTGGAGAATCATTTATGCAGGGGAGGAAGAAGAGGAAGAGTTTGAAATCAACTACTTGACTTTCACCGCAGAAGAAGATGGCTCTTCTTTCGAAATAGAAATCATCGGCAACAACTATCCTGATATAGAATACTCAGTCGATGGAGGCGAGACATGGATGGATCTCACCTATGAGACCGTCACCTTAGAACACAAAGGGGACAAGGCCATGCTTAGGGGAAACAATCCTCAAGGATTCTCTAAATCTTCCAGTAAATATGCAAAATTCATAATGACAGGTAAAATAGCGGCAAGCGGAAATGTCATGAGCCTCTTATATTACACCAAAGAGATCAGTCTGATACCAAACAACCATTGCTTTAATTATCTATTTAAAGGGTGTGAAAGTTTAACCCAAGCGCCTGAACTGTCCGCCAAAGCATTATCCGATTATTGTTACCAAGGAATGTTTTATGGATGTTCTAGTCTCACACAAGCACCGGAACTGCCTGTCACCACCTTGGTTAGTGGATGTTACGCTGAAATGTTCGCCAAATGCACAAGCCTTACGCAAGCGCCTGAGCTGCCGGCCATGACCGCAGTGGAAAGTTGCTATAAACAAATGTTCTCCGGCTGCACAAACCTTACGCAGGCACCAGAATTGCCAGCCACCACTATGGGTACATATAGTTACCAATCCATGTTCGAGGGTTGCACAAGCCTTACGCAAGCGCCTGAACTGCAGGCCATGGCATTATCAAGTTATTGTTACGAGCGCATGTTTGCCGGTTGCACAAGTCTTACGCAAGCGCCAGAATTACCCGCCACGGACTTATTGGTACAGTGTTACAGGTCCATATTCGAGGGATGTACAAATCTTTCCGAAATCAACGTCGCCTTTGATTCTTGGTATTACTATAATACCGCAGTAACAGAATCTTGGGTCAAGGACGTTGCCCCTACCGGCACATTCATCTGCCCTGAATCAATGCCAGTCCAAACAGGGAAAGACAGAATTCCTGAAGGTTGGATCATCAAACACAAAGAGGAAGTTGGTGTAGGCACTACCACAAGCGACGGCATAGCCGTGTGGTCGGAAGGCCATACCATCTACATCCGCAATGCGGAGGGCGAGGTATCCCTCTATGACCCTTCCGGAAGGCTAATATCAGTCTCCACCGGCACAGCCGACGAGACCCATTCCCTGTACGTTCCTAGCCAAGGCATCTATTTCGTCAGGGCGAACGGAAAGACATTGACCACGGCTGTGCGATAGGCAGCCGGGCCATCACAAAAAGCAGGAGGAGCGAAACGATGCAGTTTCACTCCTCCGGCTTTTCTTTATGAGCTTGCGCTTAACAAGGAACCACAAGTCCCTTTAAGTCTATCATCATTCTTTTGTCAACACCATCGATTTAAACTCTTTCATTCCTTCGGAGGCTCCCTTCTGGATCATATAGATGGGCCTGGACGATGGGACAGTGACCGGCTTAGGGTCTATCACATAGATAGGCACCTCCCTACGCAGGTAATGGACCAATCCCGCCGCAGGATAAACAACCAACGAGCTGCCCACGATTAAAAAGATATCCGCCTGCTCCACCCACTCGATGGCAGGCTCGATCATCGGCACAGGTTCGCTGAACCAGACAATGAAAGGACGCAATTGGCTACCGTCGGAAGCCTTATCCCCCACGTGGATCTCACTCTCCATGGAAGGCAAGGTCGTCACAAGGCTCGTATCCTTAGATGAGCAGACCTTCATCAGTTCCCCATGGAGATGGATGATGGAGGAACTACCCGCCCGCTCATGCAGGTCGTCCACGTTTTGGGTGATGATCTTCACGTCGAAATCCTCCTCCAACTCCTTCAGGGCTATATGTCCGTAGTTAGGCTGATGGTTCTTCAGGTCCTTGCGCATGTCGTTGTAGAAGTCCAAGACCAGCTTGGGGTTTCGGTAAAAACCCTCCGGCGTGGCGACATCCTCGACACGATACTCGTTCCACAGGCCGTCCGAATCACGGAACGTACTGATGCCGCTCTCCGCGCTGATGCCAGCCCCCGTCAAAACAACCAAACGTTTCTTTCCCATGGTTACAACGATTAACAATATTTTCGATTCCAAATCTCGGAAGCGATAAATGCGCGTCTAGCATCTTCCACGGAGCGGAAGGAGAACTCGTTTTCAGGCTTCTCCGCAGGCTTCCGCACGGATGCTCTCACATTCTCTTGCTTCGGAGTTTTGACACGCTGCGACTGAGCTTTTTTAGCGTTATTGGAGCCATACGTGTTCATCTCGGTGGTCAAGAACGGATCCGAGCTCTTCTTCTGGACACTCTTCTTTTCCTCGACCTTAAGTTTCTCTTTCAAGACCTGGTCCCATTGCTTCTGCCACTCCTCACGCATCTGCTGATTTTTCTCCTCAGCCGTTGTCTGCGCCTGAGCCTGGGCCGCACGTTTCTCCTTGTTCTCCTTATTCTTCAGGCGATCCTTCAGCAAGGAGAATACGAAGATGCCGACGAAAAGCACCACATATATGATTTCTCCGAAGTCCATAGGCGATATTATAAGTTTTCATCGATCTTCGCAATGATATCAGGCTTCGGATAGCCACCGACCATCTTGTCTACCACCTGACCATTACGAACCAAAAAGATTGTCGGAACGTTGCGCACCTTGTACATGCCGACCAAGTCAGGGTTGTCATCCACATCTACCTTACCGAAGACTACACGGTCGGCGTATGTCTCAGACAACTCATCCAAGATGACGGCGACATTCTTGCAAGGGACGCACCAGCTTGCGCCGAAATCCAACACTAAGAGCTTATCGCTCTTTACCATCTCTTCGTAATTAGCATCTGTTACAGTTACCATATTCGTAATTTTTTTTATTGTTATTCATACAAAAAACGTGCCATGAGGAGTCAGGCGACTGACAAGTCCACCGTGCCATCCTTCTGCATCTGCTCGAGGTACTCCATCAAAGGGCGTGTAAGCTTAATCTTCCTCGTGCGCGACGTCACATTCACGGCTGTCCCCGTGGTAGGTTCCACGACAGAGAACGAAAGGTTCACATTGCCACTTTGTCCGTCTATCAATGACAAAAAGTTAGTGACGAAGTCTGGCGAGACATTCTCCTCTTTGATCTTGATTGACAGATTGCCCGAGAAATCACGGCTCTCATCCGCCAATGGTTTCACCTCGGAGATGTTGAAGTCGATGAAGTCTCCGTACCTTCTCTTGGCGAACCGTCCACTGATGTAGACCATCATACCCTTCTCGTAGGGTGAGAACCGCACAATATCTTCTGACCTGAACAATGCGAAACGATAGGAGCCTGAATAATCCTCGACCGTGATGAACCGGCATGGCGTGCCTCTTTTCGAGACGGTTGAAACCGCTTCCGTGATCACCCCACCCATCATCAAATCCTGGTCCAAATGATTGGCTCCGAAGCCCGTATCATCATTCAAATCACTCATCCTCACATTGCAAATATAATTTAAAAATACGTAATATGCATCAAGGGGATGGGCAGAAAGATAAATTCCCACCAATTCTTTTTCTTTTTCCAACTTATACAAGTCCGACCACATCTCCACTTTCGGCAGAACGGGTTGTTGCGGTTTCATGCCCACATCTCCACCGAACAATGATTGTGCGGCGCTCTGTGCGGAGAGTTTGCATTGCGTACCATACTGGCAAAGCACTTCCGAGAAGTTTCGGCCCTTGTCGTTCGTCGCCATGATCTGCTCACGCGAACAGTCTGGAAGGGAGTCGAATGCGCCCGAAAGCGCCAAACTCTCAATCGTCTTACGGTTACATGCCTTCAGGTCGACACGCTCCACGAAATCGAAGATGGAGGTATACGGACCGTTCTTCTCCCGCTCGGACACAATCGCCATCACCGCACCCTCACCAATACCCTTGACGCCTCCCAATCCGAAGCGGATTTCACCCGTCTGGTTCACGGTGAAGTTCAGCTCTGACTCGTTCACGTCTGGACCCTTCACCTTGATTTTCATCGCCTTGCACTCCTCCATGAACTTCTGTACGTCAGCGATATTATCTTTACTTAACGTCAAGTTGGCAGCCATGTACTCAGCAGGGTAATGCGCCTTCAGGTAACCAGTTTGGTAGGCCACCCAGGCATAACATGCGGCGTGCGATTTGTTGAAGGCATAGGAGGCGAACTTCTCCCAGTCCTTCCATATCTTTTCCAGAATCTCAGGATCATGTCCGTTCTTCTTGCCGCCCTCGATGAACTTAGGCTTCAGGATGGCCAGCATGGCGAATATCTTCTTACCCATCGCCTTACGCAAGGTATCCGCCTCACCACGGGTGAAGTTGGCCAGCAAACGGCTCAACAGCATCACCTGCTCCTGGTAGACAGTGACACCATAGGTATCCTTGAGGTACTTCTCCATCACAGGGATATCGTACTCGATAGGCTCCAAACCATTCTTACGACGAATGAACGTAGGGATGTACTCGATAGGTCCCGGACGATACAACGCATTCATGGCGATCAAGTCCGTGATCTGCGTAGGCTTCAGCTCGCGAAGGTATTTCTGCATACCGGGCGACTCGAACTGGAACGTACCGATCGTACGGCCCTCACTATAGAGTTGGTAAGTCAATTCGTCATCAATAGGGATGTTGGAGATGTCCACCTCGATGCCGCGCGCCTTCTTCACGTTGGCGAGCGCCTCCTTGATCAACGTCAGGGTACTGAGTCCGAGGAAGTCCATCTTGATCAAACCAACCGACTCGACCACATGTCCGTCGTATTGTGTCACCACCACATCCTTGTCCAATTTCTTATCATGGATGGTGCAGACAGGAGCGAAATTCGTCAGGTCGTCCGCACCGATGATCACACCACAAGCATGGATACCCACTTGGCGGTTGGTATCCTCCAGCTCCTGCGCATAGGTCAGCATCGTGGAGATATTCTCGTCCGGACCGTTCTTCATGTCACGCAGCTGCGGGATATACTTGAAGCAGTTCTTGAGATTCACCTTCGGCATCTTCTTAGGCAGGGTACCCTCCACCGCCTTCACCGCCTCCTCGTCGAATCCACGGTCAGGGATCAACGCCTTGATAGCGTTCACCGTAGGGAGGGGCACCTTCTGCACACGGCCCACATCCGCCACGGAGGACTTCGTCGCCATGGTTCCGTAGGTGATGATATGCGCCACCTTCTCCTCGCCATAACGCTTGCGCACCCAGGTGAGCACCTTGCTACGACCGTCATCATCGAAGTCGACGTCGATATCGGGCAAGGAGATACGGTCAGGGTTCAGGAAACGCTCGAACAGCAAATCATACTTCAGCGGATCGAGGTCCGTGATCCATAGGCAGTACGCCACCACCGAGCCTGCGGCAGATCCACGGCCCGGTCCCACGCTCACACCCAACTCCTCGCGGGCGGCGCGGATATAGTCCTGCACGATCAGGAAGTATCCCGGGAATCCCATGGTCTTCATGATATGCAGCTCGAAGGTGATACGTTCTATCTGCTCCTCCGTCAGGTGGTCGCCGTAGCGTTTCTTCGCTCCGTCCCAGGCCAACTTGTTGAGGTAATCCGCCTCCAACTTGATACGGTACAGTTTCTCATATCCACCCAGTTTCTTAATCTTCTTCTCAGCATCCTCCTGGCTCAGCACCACCTCATGCCTCTCGTTCTGCGTGAACTCATCGAAGAGGTCCTTTTCCGTGAACTTCTTGCGGTACTCCTCCTCCGTGCCGAAGTCAGCAGGGATATCGAACTTAGGCATAATAGGGTCCGAATCGATGTCGTACACCTCCACCTTATCCGCGATCTCCAACGTGTTCGTCAACGCCTCGGGGATGTCTTCGAATATGCTGTACATCTCGTCTGGCGTCTTCAGCCACTCCTGTTTCGTGTAGTGCAGGCGGTTCGGGTCATCGTAATCCTTGCCCGTACTCAAGCAGATGAGGCGGTCATGCGCCTCGCCGTGCTCCTCCTCGACGAAGTGCACATCGTTCGTGGCGATGATCTTCGTGTTGGTCTTGCGGGCCAATTCGATCAGCACTTTGTTCACCTCCTGCTGACGCTCGTAAGTATCTGTGGCGGCGTTCGGCTTGTCCGTTTTATGCCGCTGCAACTCCAAGTAATAATCGTCTCCGAAGATCTCCTTGAACCACATGATGGACTTCTCCGCCTCGTCGATCTTGCCAGCGATGATCAGTTGAGGAATCTCGCCTCCCAAACAAGCGGAGCAGACGATGAGCCCCTCGTGGTACTGTTTCAGCACGTTCTTATCGATACGAGGGTTGTCATAATAACCCTCCGTGTAGGCGATGGAAGCCAGTTTACAGAGGCTCTTGTACCCCGCCTTGTTCTTCGCCAAGAGGATAAGGTGGTGACCGCTACGGTCGACGATACGTTCCTTGCCCGTCTCCGCGGATATCTCCTTCACCGTCTTATCCTTGTCATGCAACGTACGGCGAGCGCAGTAAGCCTCCGTACCGATGATAGGCTTGAACGGCACGAAAGCCTCCGCCTTCTCCTTCAGCTTCACCAATTCAGCCTCCAGTTCAGCCTTCTTGGCGGGATCAGTCTCCTTCTCAATGTTCTCCTCGCACTCCTTCACCTTCTTTTTCGGAGCGCCATTCACCTTCTTGACGTAATCTTTCAGGTCTTTGATGCCGAACATATTGCCGTGGTCCGTCAGCGCCATCGCGCGCATGCCGGTCCGCATACACTTGTCCACCAAATCCGGCACCTTCGACATTCCGTCGAGGATGGAGTAGTGAGAGTGGACATGCAAATGAACAAATTCCGCCATTTTACTAGGATTTATGATTGAATGCTAACAAGGACAAAAATATAATGAAAAAGATAAGGAAAAGAAATTTTGGAACAAAAGTTATTAACTAAAAGCAACTAGATGAAAATTAAGGCTTTAGCCTTTACAATTTAGTCCTCCGACCTTAAAGACCTTAGGCTCCCCCCCCCAGCCGTTAGGCCACTGACCTTAAAGACCTTATGCTCCCCCAGCCGTTAGGCCACTGACCTTAAAGATCTTAGGCTTCCCCCCCCAGAAGGCACAAAAAAAAGAGAGCCGTCACCGACTCTCTCTGCTCTCCCTCTTGGACTTGAACCAAGGACCCCCTGATTAACAGTCAGGTGCTCTAACCGACTGAGCTAAGGAAGAATTTCCGCACTCGAACATTCCCTCAAATGCGGTGCAAATTTAGGTTGTTTTCTCGAATAAAAAAAATATATTTGCATATAAATTTTACAAAAAAGAGAAAAAGATATGGTGACAATAGGATTAGGAAACGCATTGGTAGACGTGCTATCTGTATTGAAGTCTGACGAGACTTTGGAAAGGCTTTCGCTTCCCAAAGGGAGTATGCAATTGATAGACAAGGATTTGTCCGCGAAAATACAAGACGAGATCAAAGACGGCGACCGTCATTTGGTCACGGGAGGTTCCGCCTCCAACACGATCACGGGGCTAGCCGCACTAGGTGCGCCTTGCCACTTCATCGGGAAATTGGGAGAAGACGAGACGGGAGAATTCTTCCGATCAGACATGGAGAGACATGGGGTGACCACCCACATTGTCAAGAGCGACCTGCCGACAGGCGTATGTGTCTCCCTCATCTCACCCGATAGCGAACGTACCATGGCCACCTATTTGGGCGCAGCCAGCACCCTGACAGAGAACGACTTCCGTCCAGAATGGTTCAAGGGGGTGGATCTATGCCACATAGAGGGATATTTAGTACAAAACACCACGATGATCGAGGCGGCCATGAAGATGGCGAAAGCGGCGGGAGCCAAGGTGTCATTGGACCTCGCCAGCTACAATGTGGTGGAAGAGAATCTGGCGTTCCTGCAACGTGCCGTGAAGGAGTATGTCGACATTGTCTTCGCCAACGAGGAGGAGGCGAAAGCATTTGCGCAGAGAGAACCAGAAAAGGCGCTCGACTACATCGCCGAGATGTGTGAGATAGCCGTTGTCAAGCTAGGCAAGAAGGGCTCTCTGATCAAGAAGGACGGCAAGACCGTCAGCGTAGACATCCTGCCAGGCGTGACAGCCATCGACACCACGGGTGCGGGCGACCTGTTCGCCTCCGGATTCCTATTCGGGCTCCACAAAGGATACGACATGGAGAAGTGTGGAAAAATCGGGGCTCTCGTGAGCGGACACATCGTGCAGGTGGTAGGCTCGAAACTGAGCGAAGAGAAGTGGCAGGAGATACAGGCTGAGGTGCAAAAAATTGCCGCACAGCGATAACCAAACACACCCAACCGAAAGATCAAAAATGCGGGGGCGAAAGAAGTTTCGCCCCCTTCTTATTTCCCGAAAAACATAAAATTCTACCAATCAGCGCATTACAAACAAATTAATCTATCAGCAAAAAAGCGTCAGGATGAAGATATAATTGCGATTCGGATTGACTTTTTTACATCTATTTTAACGCTTAAAATTTGTTAATAAGAAAATTTAGATTTACTTTTGATATTGCTATTAACACAAGAAAATTTATAAGCTTATGGAAGCAAAAAATATACTCAAACTATTGAAGATCAACTTAATTCTAAGCCTATCGCTACTGCTCTTCGGAGCATCTACCTATGCGGCGACAAGGAACATCGACACACCAAACCTCAGTTTCGAGAAGGGAACCTTCGAGAACTGGACCAGATACTACGGGTACTTTGGGCCGTTGACCTACACGAAAAACGATGCATATACATACAACGGATACACCTACAAAGAGCATCATGATGAAAGAAACACAAGAATAGTTATATGCGACCACGTCAACCAAACCATGGGGAATGGAGATCCAATGGATCCGTCCGTGCAAGACACATGGACTTTAAAGGAAGAGAACACCACATCGGAACGTGGATATTTTGAGGTGGTAGCCAGCACTGCATTCGATTTCAACTTAGCCTGCGACAACATCAGATTGGTACCTGAGGGATTCGGACAATCCATGCGCATCGGATCTTACGACACTGCAGAGGTACACTACAATGACTCCACGCTGGTATCAGAAAAGAACAGAGCCATGGCAGAACGTGCCACCTACAATTTTGAAGTAAAAGAGAACTCCACACTCTTGACCCTTCGCTACGCCGTCATCTTGCAGGATGATCCGAACAACAACCACTCACACCCTGACGACCTGATGCCTCGTTTCAGCATCAAAGTCTACAAGGCGGACGGAACACTGATTCCTTCTCAACAATGCGGATCTAAAGTGGAATACCGCTCCAGCAACGACCCGAGACTCAAACCTGCCACACAACACGAGAGAGAGAGAATTGAAAAAGTAGATTTCATAGAAACATCCCAATGCGAAGAATGGGGATGCGCACAATACAGCGACAGTTGTATACGTTGGGGAGACGGAGACAACTGTTTACAATATGAAACAAGATACAAAAATGGGAACTGCATAAGATACCAAGGAAATTGGTGGGATCGACGTTGTGTGGAATATCAACAAATCCCATATCAGGTATGCGTCAAATACGAACAAGTCTGTAAAGACTACTATTGCCACATACCAACATGTAATAAATACAAAAAAATACCAATTACGACTGTCACTTTCGGAGCAGAAAATCAAAATGTCAGATGCAACGCATCCCGTGTCAGGGATTTATTGCCTGAATTTTACTATGATGGATGGGTTACATTGAGTTATGATCTCCGAGACTATATTGGACAAACCGTTACCATTGAGGTGGAAAACCGAGATTGTCTAGAATTGTTGCCAAGATGTGGAGGTAATCACCCAGCGGGTACACCTCTGTTCAACACAAACACTACACCGCTTGTCCGTGCGGCCGAACCTGGGTATAGCACGGCCTGGTGCTCGGTATGTAACCAGAACAAAACATTTGTCACCGCTTTCACTGGTGGTTTTCACCGCACCTACGCCTACGTCAACGCCTCCACCCAAAAGATGGAGTTGGTAATCAAAAACTGTGGAGGAAGAGAAGGGGCAGTCATCACCGCTCCTGATGCGTTCGACACATACGTATGGGAAAGAGCCGCCGACCCCGCACATAACTCAACACACAAGACATTCTCATCCCAACCTTATATACAGTCAACTTCTCCATATATCTGCGCCATCCCAGACGAAGACATCATCGAGAATGTGGACTACACCTGCACCATGTACAATAGCGCAGACCCCAACTGTACCAAAGTGACAGATACATTCCGTCTGTTGAAGAATCCAATTGTGGCAGACTACACTTGGGACAAGGGATGTTACAACGAAGTGAAGTTCACCAATCTGTCGGAAATCAAACCAGTAACCATGAGTGATGGTTCTCAAAAGAAAAACGACGAAATCGCCTATCAACTATGGACATTCTATGACCAAAGCGGAGAGGTTGAAGAGGAAAACGGAGAATTTGAGCCAACAAAGTTATTCAACTGTCAATCGAACGACGAATGCACCTTCGCCACCAAGATGACAGTCATCACAAAGAACGACTGCAAAGTTCCTATAACCAAGAGCATTGGTGTACAAAGAAGGCCAGAAATGACCATCAACGGAAACGACCATGTCTGCTATGGAGATTCCACATTACTGAGTCTGGATGACAATTCATATCCGGAAAACGAGTTAGAAGCCGCTGGCGCACACACCTACATTTGGCTCAACGAAGCAGGAGACACCCTAAAAAAATCGAATGGCAATGACGGCAGGTCCTGTTACGTGCAGCCAGTGAACGGAACTATTCGCTACCAACTGCAAATCCACCAAGACAGAATCACAGACAATGGCAACCCGATGCACTGTGTCTTCGAAGGCTTCCACGACGTATCGGTCATCGAGAAACCGACATCAAAAATATCCATCTCCAACATGTATACCCCAAATGGGGAAATCAAACAGGTGGACATCTGCAAAAACGACACCATCAAACTAGATGGAAGCACCAGCATGGATAATTGCCAATACGCATGGTACGACGAAAATGCATGGGGCGGAATAGATCAAATCAGCGAAAATGATTTCCGTCCAATGACAAACGCAAAAACAGACACAACAGACATTCTTGTGTCGGATAGCACCAACTACTACCTGGTCATAATGGCTGAAAACGGATGCATGCAGGTAGACTCCATCCGCACTAACGCCATGCCGTTGCCTGAGCTTACCATTACAGCGAACAATCATGTCGTGGACAATGGCCACACGGAGATATGCGTCGGAGGTTCAACCACCATGAAAGTGGCCGGTACGGATGCCAGGGGGAATGCCGTCCACACCTTCGTATGGACCACGCCGAACCAAGGACAGCCGACATTGGAAACCATCACGGCGACCCCTGCGGAGGATCAGAGCAAATTCAAGAACGGCAGATACGAATACCGCTATTATGTGAGCGGTAGCGACACCAAAGGTTGTACCAACACCGACTCCATAGACATCTACATGTACAAAAATCCGGTCATCACCTTCGATGGTTCTCCGGCCGGAAAATGTGCAGGCGACACCATTCATCTAAAAGTGAACGGGGTGGATTCATGCGTGGTCGACAATGATATCAAAGCGGGAAGTCTGTTGACACCATCCAACACGGCGATAGATATTCCTCTCGTAGCCAATGAGGCGAAACGATTCTACATGGTAGAGGGTATCAAGAAGAGCGGAGACACAACCTGTAGATCCACCAACGAGTTCAGCATTCAAGTATACCAAGCGCCGAAGATCAACATCATCGGTATGACAACCATTTGTAAAGGCTCATCATTATCATTAAATGCGATAGGTGCGGACGAATTCACATGGTGGAAGGAAGGAAGCGATGACAAGAGTGAAGGAGCCACCTTCACCGACACACCAGAAAGTGACACAACCTACTACATAGAGGGCCGCAACATCAGCGGGGAGATGTGCAAAAGCACAGATTCCATTTCTGTCAAACTTGACGAGGCTCCTGCCATCAAGATAACATGCGACCCTGCGATAATATGCGTCGGCGGTCAAAAAACCCTTTCCGCAGGAATCGACGGAACATCCACACAAAACATTTTGAAGTATACATGGAGCAATGGAGCCATCGGCGAAAACATCACCATAGCACTCTACGATGAAAAAGACACCATCATCGTAACAGGAGAGGACGAATTCAAATGTATATCCAAAGACTCCGTGATACTGGAAACGAAACCATACCCGACCCTAACCGCAACGTCGACAGGAGATTTCTGCGAAAACGGGGAAGGAATCGTAAATTTAACGGGTGCGGACAAATACATCTATCAAGGAGACACTATCGCGAAGGGGCAAAACCCAAGCGTTTCATATCCTTGGAAGATAGAAGATGTAGGCAGAGCAGGGACAAAGGAATATGTGTTCACTGGATCCCTCAACGGATGCGAGCAGGAGAAATCTGTTGAAATCAATGTGCTCGAGGCACCAGCCCTTGCCATCTCCGGTGCGGAGGGTGGCATCTGTAAAGGCAATAGCGTGAACTTATCCGTAACAGGAGGAGAAAGTAACGGAGAATATATTTGGGAGTACACCACAAACAACGGAGCGAAGTGGGACACGCTATCCAACAAGGGAGCATCCATCACCGTAACCCCGGAACAAAACACCAAATTCAGAGTGTCTGGACAGGGTGGCAACGGATGTAAAGGTGTATCAGCCATTACAGAACTGAAGGTTTACGACATCCCGAGCATCCACATCTCTAGGAATACAAACGGGAAAGACTCTTGCGTCAACTCAACCGTATACCTGACTGCTAACGGAGCAGGCACCAACGGCACATACGCATGGAGCATCACTGCTGTCAACGGAGGGGCGACAATAGCCAACGCCACAGGAGCATCCATCGAGATTCCGCTCTCTGAGAACGCTAACGTAATGGTGACCGGCACCACGCAAGAACTATGTTTCAGCAGCGCGTCCACCACCATCACCGTCTATCCATACCCAGACTTCACAATGGAGAAAGACTACGTATGCGCAGGCGACCAAATCACCATGTCCATCAAACCGGTCACGGGGAAAGATATGCCGGACACCGTACATTGGATGCCTTCATCCACCTACTCCAACATGACCGGAACATACACGAAATACCAAGGAGACGAAAGATATACATTCACAGACTCGAACCCGAAGGAGAACAATTCAATATACCAAATCAAAGTTAAAGGAGTGACGGAGAAAGGATGTGCAACTAGCAAATCATTCAATTTCAGCGTCGTATCCAGTCCGAACATCTACATTACAGGAAAGAACGAATACTGCGAATCAGACTCTGTCCACCTGATAGCCAAGGGTGGTTCGTCCTACAAATGGGACAACAACACAGAGGGCGAACGATACGATTCTGTGGCAGACAAGAACAGGACAACCATCCACGTGACAGGATGGGACAGCAGAGGATGTTCCGGCACGGCGGACTACAATCTAATGATCCGCCCCAATCCTTCCGTTTCTATCTCCGCAAGCGCAACGCTCATTTGTAGCGATGACGCCGTCACACTCCAAGCGAGTGGAGCAAACACCTACACATGGGAGCAAAAGAAGGAGACAGAAACGACAGCCTCCAGCTACCCTTGCTCATCATGTCAAAGCATCAACCCAATCGTGGAAGAGAAGACCACATTCATCGTAACAGGTGTAACCAATGGATGCTACGGGACAGCGACCCAAGAGATCGACGTCAAGACAAAACCTGTTTTGAGCATCAGCGCATTGAAAGACACCGTATGTGCGGGCAATGCCACCGACATCACCGTGTCCGACGCAAAAGGGAGTGTAACGACCTGGACATCAACCCCAACCGTCACCCCAACCCTATCCAATGAGACACAATATAAATTCAACACGGGAAGTCTGACCGAAAGGAAAAAATACACCATCACAGCAACGTCTGGACAAGGTTGTGAAGCTCAAAAGGACATTACCATAGAAGTCTTTTCCGTACCTACCATCGGTATCGACAAAGGGTTAGGCTACGTATGTAAAGGGAAAGAGACTGAATTGAGCGCAATCGGAGAATCATCCCTGCGGTACGAGTGGATCGCAAAGACCGAGCAAGGAGCTAATGCCGCTGTCACCTACATGTCACCGACGACTAACACCAGCGACAAGATTAAGGTGAAATTCGACAACAACACCGTATTCACCCTTAAAGCGACCTACTCTAAGGAGAACTGCGAGACCACCAGCGAACCAGTCACGGTGGAAGTCAAAGACCTGCCGAAAATCAAAGTGTCGCAAGACCCTTATCCTGCCGTATGTCAGGGCAAGAACGTGAAACTGACCGCCGAAGGAGACGGCAACGCAAGCGCAATGAACAGCGCAGGATGGACATGGCAAGATGTGAACGGCAACGACTTGAACAACAAGAGCAATACCTACAACATTCAGCAACTAAACGGTGCGACGACTTTCAAAGTCAAAGGAACAGACCAATTGGGTTGTGAGTCCGAATGGAAAGAGTACCCAATAGCCATCACCAACGCACCAAACTTCACAATCAGTGTGGACAAAGATACCGTATGTAAAAACAGTTCGGTACACTTCAGCATCAACACCAGCGATAGCAACCTGAGCTACACATGGGACAATGCGACAACCGCCACATCGTCCACCACATTAGACACCGTCCTCTCCATCGCCAAAGTATATACCATCAAGGTAACGGCAAGCAACGGTTCTTGTACTACAACCCAGACGAAGCAAGTAACTGTAAACGACATACCGCGTGTCAACATCACTAGCCAAAGCGGCAAGAACAGCATCTGTAAAGGTGACAGTATTGTCCTACAAGCCAATGTCAGCAATGTGTCCGACCCATCCAAGGTGGAATACACATGGAACAATAGCGCATGGAACAGGGGCAACGCCAGCAAGCAACACTATGCGCAATACATTTCCATGCTCAGCAACAACGAAAGCAGCATTAGAGCGACCGTAACCGTAAAAGAGGGCAAATGTTCATCCGACACAGCCTCCTACATCGTGAATGTCAACCCATTGCCAAACGTAAGAATCAATGGCGCGCAAGACAAATGCGCCGGTGAAGTGGCTGAATTGACTGCGGCCGGTGTAAGCACCAACAACTACTCTTGGTTCCAAAACAGCAATAGCGTGGGCGGAGGAACAATATATAGACCGACCATCAACACAGAAACGACGTTCACATTGAAAGGAATCGACGCCAATGGATGCGTGGGAACATTCGACACGACCATCAAGGCAAACCCTATTCCAAGCTTCAACATGGAGGCACCGAGCGTCTGCTCCGGGGAGCGAGGTGTCATCACATTTACAGACACGATGCACGTTCAATCCATCAATGTGTCAAGGGAAAATGTGAATGTACCCATCACGGACGGACTCACCTACACCACATCGGACATCATGACCCAAAGCCAGATGTACAGCGTGAGAGCGACAAGCGACAAAGGATGCGTCAGCGCAACCAAATACCAAACCATCACCGTCAACGCATTGCCAAACATACTGATCACCAGCAATCCATTGTCCAAACAGATCTGTTTGGGAGACACTGCCATCCTCACAGCGACAGGTGGCGAGCACTACACATGGACCGACTACGCAGGACTTGAAGTGCCAAATGCGCAAGACAGCAGCATAGCCCGATTCATCCCTGCAACCACAGGCAGACACACGATGACAGTAAGTGGCAAGGGATTTAACGGATGTTCTAGCACAACCGACATCATCATAGAGGTACATGGCATCCCTACCATAACTGCACGAGGAGCGGAGGTATGCCAAGGCGACATGGCGACACTGACCGCAAGCGGCAGTTCTCCTAACCTAACATACGTATGGAGCAGCGCAAACAACACGCTGAATGGTGCGACCATCTACCCGATCATCAACCAAGACGAAAAATTCACCGTCTATGGAACAGACATCAACGGATGTAGAAGTAAGGACACTGCAGTATGGGCCACCATACAAGGCAGACCTGACGTCGATGTAACCGCAGAAGGCATCTGTGAAGGAAACGAAGCATCAGTAACGTTCTCGCCTAAGGCTAATAGCGCAAGCATAAGGGAAATATCCATAGCCGGTTCAACCTATTACACAAACACCATCAATCTTGGCTCATTATCAGAGACCAAGACATACACCGCCATCATCGTCGGCACGGCTGGTTGCTCCACAGATGAAACATTCACCATTAATGTGGAGAAGCAACCTGTCATCTCCTTCGATCCAAACACAGAGGGCAATACAAGCAGAATCTGTATTGGACAGGCGATCACAATCAAAGCCATCACAGACCAAGAGACGAACATGAGTTGGACATCCGATGACAACCTCAGTTCACCTATATTCAGCACCAATTCGTCTCAGTTCACACTCAAACCGACTGCGGCAAGAGGATTGGACAACCCGTACAAATTCGAAGTCACGGCTAAGAGCAAGACAGGAAAGCAGTGCGAGAGCAAAGAGAATTACCAGATCGTAGTCTTCGACAAAGCAACCAACCGAATCGTGGGCGACTCCGCAAAATGTGTCGAGTCCACCCTCACGTTGGAGTCTGAAGGCACCTTCAAGAGCTATTCATGGACTGAAGTGGGCGCTTCAGGAACCGTACTTTCCAGCGCCAAGACATTGAGTATAAAGATCACGGAAGACAAGTCCTACGCATTGGCCATAACGAACGACAACGGATGCGAAAGTCATGACATATTCAAGGTGAAGGCCGTACCTGTGCCTGAATTCAAATTGATTCCAGACGAAAAATGTGAAGGGTTGGCAGCCACCACAAAAGTTCAGAGAACCAATCTGATAGGCAACACCGATGTGGTATTCGAATGGGGCGACGGTGTGACGGGGGATTTTGTCAAAGACGAGCATTTGACCGCCGATAAGACTTACCGTGTGGTCGGAAAATATAGCTACACCGACCAAGCGGGCAAGGTCACCACTTGTACAAGCGAGCCAATCTCCGCTACCACCCGTATCCACAAGAAACCGGACTTCACCATCTTCAGCGACAACACCATGGGCAACACGGTGTGCAAAGAAGACACGATTAAATTCTCCATATCTGCTAATAACGTCCGCATCGAATGGAATAGAGGTGATGAGAACGGTCCTGTCGAAGAGTACAAATATCAAAACAACAATGATCCTAATGTAAAGAAACACGGTATTGTTTCCAGCAACAACAAAAGCGTATGTAAGGTGGTGCCTAGTAAACTAGACCCTAAGGTAAAAGACATATACTATTGGGCCACTGTCACAAGCACAAGCACAGGATGTTCCGCCTCCAAGTCCGTAATGGCACATTTGGACATCATCGAGGCTCCGGAGCACGCATCCTTTGCGGCCTGTCAGGGTAGCGATGTGGAAATGACGACCCACGTTGAAGGTGCGGTGGATTACGAGTGGTACGATGACTGGGGTAACCTCCTAGGTACGGGATCCACTTATATATTCCCTTCCGCTGAACTATATAACACAACAGCGACTGACAGAAATATTCATGTCTTGGCGATAGACCACTTGGGCTGTAAGAGTAAAAAGACCGCCATGCAAGTCAGGAAAGAAGACAAAGTTGACATCTCATGGACTGTCAAAGATCATTGCGAAGGCGAAAAGCCAACCATCACCCTCAGCGGAGCACAACGCTACCAATGGACGTCAGAAGGGAACAAGATGGGGGCAACATTCACGGAGACTAGTCCTCTATACAACGACAAGACCTATACCGTTTTGGCATGGAATGTCAAGTCAGGAAACTATGGCGTAGAATACAAAACATGTGAAACTGAAAAGGAAATCACAATAACTATCCATAAGAAGCCAATCATCAGCATCAAGGATGAACATGGCAACAAAACAAGCACCAACATCTGTTTCAAAGACCATGTAGAGTTGCAGGAAGGGGAAGGTCAGAGTGGCCTAAGTTATAAGTGGAAGGTAGACAATGGCTACACACTCAGCAATAACACGCAAGACAACATCACAATCCATGCGCAAAACAAAGATGTGAAGCAATACAAGGTGACCCTGAAAGCCACCAACAGTGCGGACTGTTACGACACGACGGACTACTACGTCATCGTAAACCCATTGCCGGAAGTGGAAATCATAGCGGACGAGAACCCTGTATGTGAGGGAGAACCAATCACCCTACGCACCAACAACGTGTACAAGGCTTACGATTGGGCTCACAGCAACGGAGGCAACGGCAAATCGGGATCCACCCTATCCAGCAGCAACAGCTACAGCACAACGACAACTGCGGCTTACAGACAGAAATTCTGGCTGGAAGTGGAGGATGCGAACAGTTGTAAGAATTGGGACACACTCACTGTATACACAAAGGCAAAGCCAACCATCAGTGTTCAAAACGAGACGATCTGCTACGACACGAAGCCTACCCTGAAAGCAAGCGGAGACGTAGACATAATCAATTGGCCTGATGGAAGCCAAAGCAATCGTCCTGCCAATTCAACGGGTTCTTGGACTGGGGAATGGGAATCCACAACCGCTCTGACCGGAGGTAGAACCTTCACCGTCACCGCCTCCAAAGACGAGTGCCTTTCTGATGTCCAAAACGCCATCATCAGCGTCCTTCCTAAACAGGATTTGACATTCGCAGTAGACGGAGAAGCTACGCAAGGCAGACCAGTCATGGTATGTAAAGGCAAAGAGACAGTCATCTCGCTCACCAATACGGGTCTCTCTAACATCAAGTGGGGTGCCGGCAACGAGACGACAAACAGCATCACTCGCACGATTAAGGGAGACAGTATCTTCTCAGCCACCGCAGACATAACGACAAACGGCAAGAGCTGTCCTGCCCAAGGAAAGCAAACCGTCAAAGTATATCCGACGACCCAAATCACCATCAAGGGTGGAGGCGCGGTATGTTTGGAGGGAGAAGTAACCTTCAACGCAAATGGTGCGGAGAGCTACAATTGGCATATCAGCAAGGCAGAGGCTGGCACTATCATCAGCAACAGCAGCGATAGTAGCGAAATCACTGTACGGGACATCAAGGAAGGCTTCTCCATTTACGCTACCGGAACAGATGTCAACGGTTGTAGCAGCGAGAGGTCGGCCGACAGCTTTGTCACCATCCTTCCATCCCCTGTCATCTCCATCAGCAACCATGTGGACACCATCTGTAGCGGAAGCGAACTGAAGATGACCGCAAGCACGAACCGAGGAGATGTGGAATGGAAACTGGGACATGGAGCTAGTGGCACTGAAGTCAACACAACACTCACCACCCAATATGGAAGCAAGCGTGAAGAAGTATACCGTGCGGAGGCATTCTACGAGGGTTGTTCTTCCACAAAAGAGGTAGTCATCACCGTACTTCCATTGCCAGAACTGACATTAAACACGGATGGTGCATTCTGTGCGGGTGACAGCACGCTCATCACAGCGAAGGAATCTTACGGATCGGCTGTGGAATATAAATGGGGCAATGCCACCAACTACACCGACAAGAACACATACATGGCTAAAGAGGGAGGCACATACCAAGTCTCCGCCCGCGCAAAGAAAGGCGGTCTGCAATGTGCTACTCCAGATCCAGTTGCGATAACCGTCACCGAAGTGCCATTGCCAACCATCAGTGGCATCGAAGTAACAGGCAATCCATGTAAGGGTGAAAGAGTTTCCCTGCGACCAAGGGGAAGCAACAGCACCTCATTCGAATGGTTCTTCATCACAAGCACCAAAGAGGATACCACCCGTATCGAGAGAATGGAGAGCATACAGCCAACCATTACACAAGACACCACCTTCTACGTCGTGGCTTCCAACACTCAGACATTCACCAACGTGACACTGGTCTGCAAGGGTGCGAAAGACACCACGCTGACACTATTGCCAGACCCATCATTCACTTTGACAGCCAACACACCATGCTACGGAAACGACATGGTCATCAGCGCACAAGGTGGAACTGGCTACACATATGATTGGACTTGGGACGGAAATCAAAACGAGAACGGAAAGGATGACATCACCATCAGAAACGCTGTGGGCAGTCATGTCTTCCACGTCACTGCAACGACAGCGGATGGATGTAGCGCCGGAAAAGACACTTTGGTCAACATTCATTCATTGCCAATCATCAATGGATTCCAAGGTGAGAACGTAATCTGCGTGGACAACCAGAGCAGCGTTCACACCGTCATCTGCGACGATCCGGCCGCCATCCGGAAATATGAATGGACGACCCAAAGCAGTAATGGATTCCAATATAGCAGCGCACCTGACAGTTCAAAGATTACAATCAAGCCGAACAGGGCCCAAGACGATGTCGTCTATACCGTGAATGTGACCGACACCAACGGTTGTGCGTCAAGCAAGAACTACGAGATAGACATCAAACCAATGCCTGAGACCAATGTGGCGATGGCTGCGAACTGTCCGAACGACCCGACCAACATCACCGTCACGGACAAAAACAGCATGAATAACGTGACATACACATGGTACGAGTATGATGATAGCAAAACAGACCACAAGGGAGATCCTCTCGGCACTGGCAACAAACTTGAAAAGGAGATCGCCGACACGGCACGCTTCGTGGTAACAGCCAGCAGCGAGTTCGGATGTGAAAAAGACACCACGATCACTGCGACTGTACACCCTCTGCCAACACTCTCATTCAGCGGTGAGACGGTCATTTGTGAAGGAGAATCCACTACCCTCACCATCTCTGCCACTTGGCCAACGGGAGTTCAAGGAGGAACAGCGTCCTACTTCTGGCAAGAGATCGACGCAACAAACTCAAAAGCCCAAGTGACCGTAAGTCCAAAAGATACAACGACATACCACATCAAGGTCGAGACAGGCAACAACTGTATGATGGATACCTTCATTCGTGTCAATGTTAAACCGAGACCAATCGTCACCATCAACGATATGAGGGATGGCAACGATAGGATTTGTGAAGGCGAACCATTCGAAATGAATGCGGCAGTCACCAATCTGACAGGCACTTACAACTACGTTTGGAAAGATTATGACAGCAAGGTCATCACAAACGGAGCAACCTACGCGACGAACAATACAGGCACCTACGTCATTGAAAACGACAACAAAAAGTTAAAGCTTTCCATGACGGAGAACATAGAACGTACTTACTGGGCCATCGCGACAGAAGCGGGCGGAACCGGCAAACAATGCGCCGACAGTACCAAGTTCACATTGACGCCACTGACCAAACCAGAGGTGAAGATCGCAAACGTCACTCCTGTCTGCGAGAACACGGAGGCCGATATTGAAGTAAGCAATGCGCAAAACAGCTACGAATATGTTTGGGACAACGGCAAGACTGGTCCAAGAATCACAGAAACCATCGTTCCTAACGTAGATAACTGGTTCAAAGTAACGTGCATCAACCCTGCGAACGGATGTCAATCTAAAGACGCGATCCAAGCATCCACAAAACCATACCCAGCCATAGCGCTCTATGACTCCACAAACGCTCTGCTTGCAAGCAAAGACATCACCATCTGTAAGGATGCGACACTCAAGGTGACCGCAGGGGTGACAAACGCAAACGGTGCGAGCGTAACGTATGATTGGGGCAAAGAAAACGATTTGAGTTTCACACAAGCAAGTGCGACACTCCAAACCACTGTATCCGACGCATACAACTACATCGTCACGGCCGTGATGAATGGTTGTGAAAGCAAAGACACCATCCACACAGGCTACTACCCTACTCCAGTCGTGACTGTGGACGGTGACAAAAACACTTGCCCGAACGGAGATGCCAACCTCAGCGTATCCATCACGGGAGGCAGTGGCAACGCTAGCGACTACACCACGAGGTGGACAAGTGACAAAGCAGTCACTATCGTAAACGGAACAACCGCCAACACCGTGACCGCCAAGAGCCTGTCATCTGGTACTTATACATTCTACGCCTTCGCGACAGACAATGTACACTCCTGCGACGCGAAGTCAGAACCATTCACCGTGGAAGTATGGAATAACCCGACCATCATCGTAACGCCAGACAATAGCGAAGTATGTAAGGGAGAATCGACGAACGTCAGCGCAAAACTGCAGACAGGCAACGGAAGTTTCACATGGACATATAACGGAAGAACAGAAAATGGAGAAAAGATCAATGTGACGATCCAAGACACTACAACAATCCATGTCAGTGGAACAGACGAGAACGGATGTTCCAGCGAGACGGACACGACCATCCGCGTATTGCCAATCCCTACACTGACAATTGAAGGCGAAAAGACTATATGTGAAGGCAACACCAATGGTGTACAAATCCAACTCAGCGGAGCGAAAAAATACTCGGTAGAGAATGTTGGGGACTACACCAGCAACTCCGAGAACGACAAAGTCAACGTGACGCTTAAGCCTGAGTCCACCAAAGATTACAACATCACGGGAGTGTTAAACGGATGTACAAACACGGAAAGCGTGACCATCACAGTGAACCCTCTTCCTGACGTGAGAATCAACGGAGAGACCAATGGTTCCGGTGCCATCTGCGAAGGCGACAGCATCGTATTGGGAGCCACTAAAGGACTAACAGGATACACATGGACCGTTTCCAACTTTACTGGAACAAAAAAATACAATACGGTCGGTGATTCATTAGTCATCAAAACAGATGCGACGACCACCCATCAATTGCAAACCATCAACGTCAGCCTAAAAGCGACAGGAAACAATTGTGAAGATTCCACCACTTACACTATCACCATCAACCCACAACCTGTCTTTACGCTCAAAGCGGAAGAGGCTGTCTGCGAAAATGGAGAAGTGACATTGAAGATGGAACAAGCGACAAATGCGGAAGCCATCAGAGAAGTGGATTGGGGATCATTAAGTTCTGAGAACAAAAAAGAGATCACCGTTGCCACAACAAAAGCGGCAGGAGAAACCGAGACATACACCGTCTCAGCGAAATCCATCAACCAGTGTGTTTACACCAACACCGCCAACGTCGCAATCAAGGCAAATCCATCTTTCTCTATCCAAGGGGAAGAGATTTGTGAGAACGATTACGCAATCATCGAATTGCAAAGCGGTTCGGCAGACAAGTACTTCGTGAATGATAACGAAATCACATTCAACCAAGGGAAATGGACGGACGAGACAAGCAGAAGAAATTCCGGCGTCCACACATTGTCCATGACAGGAAAGAACTATTACACGCTCTCCAACAATGGAACCCTGACATGTGAGAAAACAGAGGATATCATCTTCAATGTGAAGGAATTACCAGACGTGAAGATTACAGCGCCTAACTTCCTCTGTATCAACTCGACAAACGCCGAGCTCTCTGTCACAGCTGCCAACAAGTATGCATGGTTCAAAGAGAACAACTATCTCGACACAATCGGCAGAAGCCAGACATTGGCCATAGAGACACCTACCACCAACACCAAATTACACTACTCAGTGGAGGTGACAGTGGGCAAATGTAAGAACATGGACTCTGTCAACATCGAAGTGTTCAATACGCCAACGTTCCAAGCTCCAGAGGAACTGATTTATGCATGTAAAGGCTCAGACGTGACACTGACATTCACGGATAACAGTCCAAGCGGCACATGGACATGGAGTACAGGTGCAACTCAAACACCATCCATCACACTCCCTGACGTGCAAGGCGAAGAAGAGATAACCGTAACCGCCCAAACATCTCAAGGTTGCGAGGCGACAAAGACATTCTTCGTCGAAGCGAAGGAGAACCCAAGCTACCACTTGGAAGGAGATTTGACCGTATGTAAGGGAAGCACATCTGATGTGACATTATACACCTCACATAACAACAAACCGCTATGCGACTATATTTGGTTGGGTGAGAGCGACATACAACCAGCAAACGCCCAAAGCATTCGACTTAACATCAATGAGGTCATCAACGAAAGAAGTGAATTCGTTGTGTCTATGATATCCAATCACATTGGAACAAAAGATTATAACGGCCAAACATTAAACGCCAATGTCACATGTAAAAGCAAAGAGATCATCACGCTCGACATTTGGGAATTGCCAGTTATATCTGTAAACGGTGGCAAAGCGGACACCACGGTATGTGCAGGAAGGCCTGTCACACTCACCGCAACATCCACCGACATAGAGCCGACCTCATGGTCATGGAGAGGAAACAATGTGGGTACCCCGTCCAATACGAGCACGGCATCCACCTTCTCAACAACGACAGGTGGAGAAAGCGAGTACATGTATGTCGTGAAAGCGTCGAACAGTCATAATTGTACCGACTCCACTGATTTCACCGTATACGTGAACGCATTGCCTCGCATCTCACTTACCGCACCAGACGAGGTGTGTGACGGGACAGACACTATAGCAATAGTTAAGAGTCTGGACAACAAGGAATTGCTCTACGAATGGGATCGTTCCGGCCTATTCACGACTTCCAACAGGGAAAACATCTCCGTCGGCACGAATGATATCACGGTGAGAGTATCCGCCAAGGACGAAAACGGATGTACATCAGAGGAAGCATCCAAAGAGATCAAATTCCTTCCTAACCCAGAGCTCTCATTCGTCAATCCTATCGACAACGTATGCTACGGAGACAGTGTTACCCTGACTGTTAAAGACACGTCAAACCAAACAACCTTCTATTGGATGGGTGACAAAAACAACACAAAGAGCACCTTCACCAAGAAAGAGATGACCGAGTTGACCACCTTCACCGTCGTCGGCACAAGAAACGGATGTACCCATACACAGACACGAAATGTGGATGTGTGGAGTCTGCCAACCATCAAAATCGACGAGGCTCCGAAAACAGCAACATGCTGGAATGGGGAGGTGAATTTGGAAGGCTCCGGTTCCGACATCCAAAAGTATGCATGGAAAGACAACAGAGCTACCATTTCAAGGAATGCGAGCGATTACAGTTCGGAGAACACCAAGACATACACGAACCTTGTCGAACAGACCACGAAATATCTGTGGGGCATGGATTCCCATGGTTGTGTGAACCAAGACAGTGTCATCATCAACATCAATCCATTACCAGCCTTTTCCGTATCAGGCGACACCATCGCCTGCGAGGATGAGAGAATCACGATCACAGCCGTCAAAGATGCTTCAACTGTGGGTGGTCTCAACTACGAATGGAAAGACAAGTATGGAAATGTTTTGAGCGACAATGACGAACTCAACATCGTCATCACGAAAGACACAACACTCTACGTGAAGGCAACGAACGCCGAGAACTGTAGCAAAGACACCTCCTTCCACATCGCAATGAAGGGAATTCCAGCCATCCATGCTGTGAAGGATACGCAGAACGTATGTAAAGATGATCCAGCCGAACTAGTTGTCACCTCATCTATGCCAGATGTTGTGTTCAGTTGGGTCGACGCAAGGACAGGAGCTAACATCGATGCGAATGACCTGAGCAACAACAACACCACGTTGAAACAGATCGTCTCCACATACAAAGAATACAAGGCGACCGTCACAAAGAGTTATCCAATCTATGGCACAACCAAGGAGTGCTTCTCTGACACAATATTCAAAATCACACCTTGGGAAAAACCTAACATCCGGTTAAACGGACAAATAGAAATATGCCAAGGGGATAGCGTGCTATTGCAGGCTGAAGGTGGTGTGAACGGGAAGTATCACTGGAGTTACAAATACCAAGACAAGAACGACAATGAAGTTATCGTTGACACTACTGGAATCAACAACGCCGAGAACACAGACCAACTCAAGCCTGTACCATCAGCAGGTCTGACAACTTACATCGTGGTAGGTGAAGACGAAAAGACATGTAAGAACACCGCCGACTTCCAAGTCAGGATGAACTACTTGCCAAACTTCACCATCAGCGGTGTGGAAGAAGCTTGCGAAGGAGAGAAGATTTCCATCTCCGTCGACGCATCGGAAGCATACAACTATATGTGGGACGAAAACGGATACCGTACGACCAAGACGCACGACTATGTGATCGAAAAGGATACGACCATCCACATCTACGCCATCAATACGGAAACCCGCTGTCAAAAGGATGATAGCATCAGTATTAGCAGCAAGAAACATCCTGACCTGATGTTACAACTCGACGACTACGTTTGCTTCGGAGCACCTGCGAACTTCTCCACCTCGTTGAACGACAACGACAGTACGAAGTTCTATTGGTACGAAGGAACAGATGTCAGCTTAACTGAGGATAAGGTGGGCAAAGAATGGACGACGAAACCTTTGACCACAGAGTCATGGTTCCATGTACAGGCTCGGAAGAAGTACAAGATCGCCACATGTACGAGTGACACCACATTCAGGGTGCAAACACTCCAATTGCCGAACATCAAGATCGAGGAGGGGAACAATGTGCCAGCCTGCGAGAACCAGGAAATCACTATAAAAGCCACAGGAGGCGACAGATATGCTTGGGACACGCATGACACTACCCTCGCGACTTCGACCAAACCGGATACGACATTCACTCCTACAAGGAACGGAGAGAAACATATCTTATTGGGAGGTAAGTTCTACGAGAATTACGGCAAGACCTGCTTCAACACAGACTCCACTACCATAACCTTGTACAATTTGCCGAACTTCACGATCGAAGGACCAACCGACACTTGTCAGGATACGCGCATTGCCCTCACAGGAAAGAGCACGGAGAACCTCTCCTACCTGTGGACGGACACATTGGGCAACCCAATATCCAGTCTGAAGAGCCACACATTCCTCATCACGAAGGATACGACAGTGAAGTTGATCGCTTCCAACGCTTTGAAATGTAGCAATAGTAAGACCTACAGCGTCAAGATGCACAAGTACCCAGAGATCCAACTCGACGACATCACAGATAATGTATGTAAGGGTGCGAAAGGTTTGATACGCGTCAGCAACACAGAGAGCGACGTGACCAAGGTAGCATATCAATGGTCGGATTGGGGCGAACAAGGAGCCATTCTTAACAGAGACTCCATCACACCAACCGTGCCTAAGCAGACGCAATACACCGTCACCGCATCCAACATCTACAACAATAACGGAGGAAATTGTCCAAGGTCGTACAAGTACACGATCAACACTTGGGATGATCCTACCATTATCGTGGAAAATGTGTCTGTGTGTCCAGGCGAGAAAGCTGTCTTAGTGGCAAGCAGCCCAACCATCAACGACGATAACGCGTTCTCTTGGGACGGGACAAGCGTACACAGCAAGACTTACGAGACTAATCCTATCACGAGAGACACCGTGCTCATCGTGAGTGCAGTGGACAACAACCATTGCGAAGGTCACACCTCTGTCAATGTCACGCTTCACCCATTGCCTTCCTTCTCACTGTCAAGCGATGGCCCAGTATGTCGTGGAACCCAAATCAAGGTGAGTGCGGATAACATGGGTCTAGAATATGATTGGCACGACATGAAGGGATTCCGCCAAGACATGAACTACACCGAAACACTGAACGAGGACAAGTGGTTGCACATGACAGCCCGCACAGCATTCGGTTGCGAGAAGGAGGATTCCATCCTCATGAAAGTCAAAGACAACCCTATCTTGTCTCTCTCCATGAAGAACTACGAAGGCAAAGACACCAACTACGTTTGCTATGGAGAGGAGATGAAACTAACCGCAGGAGGTGCTAACGGAGGATACTACTGGAGCGTAGGCGGCAAGCAACTCACTGACGAGGATGGAGCAAGTGAAATAACGCTTTCTCAACTCACTATCCCTGTAAGCGTGAAATTACGAGGCATATCCAATGGATGTGAGTCTACGATAGACACCAGCATCAACATCTGGTCGTTGCCAAACATCACGATCGAGGCACAATATGCCAGCGTATGTATCAGGAGCTACGATTCATTGTATGCCAAGGGAGGTGTTCCTGGCAAGTATACATGGAATGGTCCTGACATCACAGGAAATAATATCCAATGGGCAGGCACACCAGCCTCCGATTTGACAGGGGATGCAGTCAAGGTTTATCTCGACGCAATGAATAACGCCTCCTTCATGACGAAGTACTATGTCACGGGCGTAGATGAGAACGGATGTAAGAACAGAGGTGACATCGACGTCAAAGTTAACGAGTTGCCTACCGTCCACATCGAAGGAGACATCGAAGTGTGTCAAGGATCTGAAGCCACGCTCTACGCAAGCGGAACCGCAGAGTCATTCACTTGGATGGTTGACAATCAGGAGTACTACACGCCAAGCATCAACCCTGTGATAAACGTGAAAGATAGTATACGCGTCACCTTATTCGGAACTGACAACAACGAATGCGAAGCAGGTGATTTCAGATACATCAAGACCAAACCGATACCGCACATCCTCGTCAACACAAACACAGGTGTGGATACAGTTTGTAAGAACGACAAAGTACGTATCGACTTGAAGGCAGTGGATAACAATGGCAAGGAGTTGACCCAAGACGTCACATGGGAGTGGCAAAACGCCAACACCAACAACTATTGGGAAGAGGTCATCTCGAACAAGAAAAACTATAACGTGAGAGTGGTCGCAAGAGGATGCTCTAATGACACCACCTTCGGCATAAACGTATGGCCTTTACCTATTTTCGAAATCAAGGGCGATGATGCAATCTGTATCAATGATAGCACCATATTGACCGCAGAGGACGACAAGAACGGCAACGGACCACTCTCCTACTATTGGACACAAACCCTCCAAGGCGGAACCGGACAGACAATGACCATCAATGGGAAGACAAGCGCAGACTTGACCGTAGCACCTACGGAGACAACAAGATACACCGCATGGGGAACAGACAAGCATGCTTGTAAATCATCTGCCACCCATATGGTAAGAGTAGACGCATTGCCTACCGACCTTATCGTTGTCGCTTCTCCTGCTGACACTATCTGCGAAGGGGAGAATGTCACATTGAAGGTGTTGGGATCCGGTGTCGACTACACTTGGAGCATAGATGGAACACTTCTCACAAGTGGAGAAGAGTTGACCTACAAGATAACACAAAACACCATCTTTACCGTGGAAGGAAGGAACGCCAACGGGTGTGACTTCAAAGTCCACAAGACCATCCACATGAAGGAACGTCCAAAGATCGAGATCGTGGACAAACCGGATTACGTATGCTACAACACATTGGCTACCGTCAAGGTGAAGGGTGCGGACACTTATCTGTGGGATAACAACGAGACCAAAGACGAGACCTCAGAAATTCTCCAAATGGATAGGACCTTCAGCGTGACAGGAACAAAGAACGGATGTAAGGCTGATCCGATCACCATCAATGTCCCTGTCAAGAGCCTTCCTACCATACTCATCTCTTCCGACAAGTTGGACAACGAGATCTGTATGAACGAAAGCATAGGCCTGATCGCAAGTGGAGGAGAGAAAGGCAAATACAAATGGGAAGGTGGACAATATACAAGCGACACCATCAAGGTTAGTCCGAAGGAGACAAAGACCTTCACCGTATGGGGAGAAGACGAGTTCGGTTGTAAGAACAGCAATGACTACAAAGTCATCGTCCACGAACTTCCTAAACTCCACATCGAGGCATTCTCCGACTTAATCTGCGAAGGTGATGTGGATACTCTTTGGGTAATCAACGACAACCCTAAAGACGCAAACGGGTCACAGGTATTGTTCAAATCCTACGCTTGGGAAGATGGAGAGACCGTAGAGAAGATCTCCAGCAGCATCAAGCAGAACAAGATCTTCAAAGTGACGGTAGAAGATATCTACGGATGCGTCAACGACACCACGAAGGAGATCAAGACGAAGCCATATCCTAAGCTGAGGGTTGATGCGCCGGATTACGTCTGCTTCGAGAACAGTGCTAACGTGACGATCTCCGGAGCTGACAGCTATACTTGGAATGACGGATCTCACGAGAGCCAATTCTCCAACGTATTACGTAGAGACACCGTCTTTAGCGTGACAGGTGTGACGAACGGATGTCAAACCGACACCACCTTCAACGTGGCGGTAATGCCTTTGCCAAACATCTGGATCGCATCGAATGTTGATGAGATATGTCTCAACCAAAGCATCACCATGAGGGCAAATGGAGGTGACACCTACGAATGGGATGTGCGTGACATCGAGACCAACAGCAACAAGGTGGAGACAGTCACCGTGAAGCCAAACAAGGCAGACAAGACTTACACCTACAATGTGATAGGAACAGACCTCAGAGGATGTAAGAACAATGCTTCCTTCGAAGTAAAAGTGAACCCTGCTCCATCCGTTAAGATTGGCGGTGCATCCGAAATCTGCCAAGGTGACATGGATACGTTATGGGTAACGGGTAACGCCATCAAATACACTTGGACCAATACCGGTGAGCAAAGCGATACCATCTACCCTATCATAGACCAAAACACAACCTACAAAGTTGTCGCAGAGTCGGAGAATGGTTGTACGGCTACGGATAACTTCACGGTTAAGGTCAAAGCATATCCAGTACTCACCATCAATGCGCCGAGTGCGGTATGTCACGGTGAAAAAGCCATCATGACGGTTGAGGGCGCTAGCCAATACATGTGGCAGAGCGACCCGACCCTGACCAACAAGAAATACGCTGACACACCAGATAAGGGTACAACCTATACGGTGAAGGGTACGACGAAAGGATGTACCAGCGAAGCCAGCGTATATGTGGATGTCAACCCACTTCCATATGTTTGGATCACAGGAAGTGAGAGCGTCTGCGTAAACGACGACATGGTGCTCTCCGCAAATGGAGCCACCTCATACACATGGAGCACCAGACAGACTGGCGAGCACATCAATATCAAGCCATCAGACGCTACAGACGACCTCAAGATTTGGGTAGTCGGTACGGATGCGAACAATTGTGTCAACCGAGACACCTTCGACATCACCGTACACCCGCTTCCTGACGTCAAGATTTTGGGAGACAACGCTACATGTAACGGAGATGCCACCCACTTGGAGGCAGTCGGTGCGAAAGACTACATCTGGAGCACTTCTGAGCAAGGAGCGCACATCTACCCTATCATCACAGGCAATAAGACCTTCACGGTTGAGGGTACGGACGAGTTCGGTTGCAAGAGCACATTCACGAAGACCGTCACCCGCAAGTACTACCCAGTTCTCAGCTACACCGCTCCATCTGCGGTTTGCGACGGTTCTGAAGTGAAGATCAGCGTCACGGGTGCATCCCGCTACACATGGTCAGGTTCAGAGTCTCTGAAAGCCAAAGGAGGAACGATGACCGATACCGTGAGGGAACGTACCATCTACAAGGTAGAGGGTGAAGAGAACGGATGTACCACCGTAAGAGAGATCATCATCGACAAGTATGAGTTGCCGACCATCTGGATCAACGGTCCAGCCTCCGTATGTCAAGGATCACAACTGAAACTGAGTGCGACAGGAGGTAACACCTACACTTGGGCTTGGGGTGGCAACACATACCGAAACAACACGTTGAGCGACCGTCCTGAAATAACGCAGACCTACCGCGTGACGGGAACAGACAACCACAAGTGTTCCAACACAGCAGAACACGAAGTCGTTGTAAAACCTACCCCTAAATTCATCGTCAAGGGTGTAACCGAGGTCTGCGAAGGTACGGCGACAACACTCACCGCCGAATCAACGGAGAATGTTCAATTGAGCTATAGCTGGAGCAACGGAGCCGGCACGTCAAGCATTACGCCAGTCATCAACACGACGACGAAATTCATTGTCGTCGCCAAAGATGCCAACAACTGCGAAAGCACCGTCACCCACACTGTGACCAGCCAAGAGATTCCGGTAGTGACATGGACAGGTGTCACCACGCTATGTCAAGGCGAGCGTCTCCAATTGAACGCCAAAGGAGCCAAGTCCTACAAATGGACAAGTTCCGACAAGCCAGGTGTCACACTCTCCACGACCAATCTGATGACTGACTACCCTACCAACAGCGCAGTTTACATGTTGGAGGGCTCTAGCAACGGATGTGCGGCAGAACCAATCAGCATTCCTGTCAATGCATTGCCGAACCCGAACTTGACCTACCAGGGTAATACGGTCATCTGCGAGAACTCTCAGTTGACACTTACCGTATACGGAGCCGATACTTACTTGTGGAACAACGGATCCAGCAACAAGACGATAACGGCCATACCGCCAGCAGGAGACAGTATATTCTCTGTTGTCGGAACGGATAGGAACAAGTGTAAAACAGAGTTGAAGATCCCTGTCAAGGTAAATAAGAACCCTGACTTCACCTTAGATGGAGACAAGGAGGTTTGTAGGGGTGATTTCGCCACTCTGACCGCCACAGGAGATGCCTTGACCTACTATTGGGGCTATCAGACGCCAACCTACGACAAGAACATAAGCAACAACGGAGCACCGGTAGGTGTGCAAATCGACATACCTACTTACGTCTTCGTCAAAGGTGTGGACGTCAACGGTTGTGAGACGGAGAAGTCGATCGCCGTTCAAATGAAGACACCTCCTACCGTGATGTACTCAGGGAAAACAGAGGTTTGTCTCGGCGAGGCCATCGAACTCTTTGCCGAGGGAGACGCAAAGGAATACTCATGGAGTACGGATGGTGGCTTGACATCCACTCCAGGCAACCCTTACCTGTTCATTCCGCAAGGAGTGACAAGGGTTATCCTCACAGGAAAGGCTGACAACGGATGTACCGCCTCGAAAGAGATTTACATCGAGACGAACGTCGCTCCTAACGTGGACATCTACGGAGACTCATCCATTTGTGTGGGCAACACGGCCAGACTCATCGCCGATGGTGCAGACAAGTTCGTATGGTACGAAGAGAGCACAGAAAAGACGGAGGAAGGTCGTTACCTCGAAAGGGTAGGCTTGAAACCTGGACCGAACAAGTTCTACATCACAGGTACCTCCATCTCTGATTGTAAGAACACGAAAGAGTTCACTCTGATGGTAAATGCGAACCCTGTCGTCCATATCCACGACACGCTTATCGGATGTCCGAACGAAGACACAAGGGCTGAGTTCAGCATTAGGGAGTCATACATCCAATCGTGCGAATGGAAGAGTAATCCTATCAACGGAGACCTCTTCAGCAACTCTGCGAAGACAGTTTCCGCCACCATCACGGAGCCGACAGAGGTCTATGTTGTCGCCTACGATGCGAACAATTGTGCATCCTACGACACAATCACCGTCGATGCGCTGCAATTCAACCCGATCCGATTTGACGTGACACCAACCACAATCAACGAGGAATCCAATGTAATCGAGATGACAGGTTACTTCCCTGTCACAGAGAACTGGACTTGGGATACAAACGACGAAACTCCAGAGACGCATGGCAGGACAGCAAAACACACCTACACGAACGTCAACTCCAGAGACTCCTTCATCGTAACGGCCAAAGCAATCGACGAGAAAGGATGTTTGTACGAAGGCGACACCATCGTCTATGTATGGAAAGACTTCTGGGCACCAAACGCATTCACACCTAACGAGGATGGCATGAACGACGAATTCTGGTTCTTAGGCACAGAATTCATGACCGAGTTCCATTGGAGAGTCTTCGACAGGACGGGACGCATCATCTTCGAATCGGACAGCAGAACCGGCAAGTGGGATGGACGAGACAAGAACGGAGACAAGTGTCCATGGGGCGTATACGGCTACATCGTCGAATACGAGAGCATCTTCAAGGGCATCAACAAGAAAGGCGAACGACGAGGCACCGTGACATTAATACGATAAACGGAACCCGTTGGGAAGATACACGATCGTGAGCCTTCTCATCAAAAGAAAAAACGGTTGTCGAGAAATCGGCAACCGTTTTTTTTGACGAGAAAGAAACACACCCCCAACACATGCATTCCAAAACTTCCCTATAATCCGCACACGGCACATAACAAAATAAAATTAAAAAACAAGATAAAATGCGCACAATAAATAGAAAATACCAATAAAATAACGCATTAAAATATTGTTCAAATGAAAAGTTTAACTTAATTTAGCATATTGATGTATAGTGGAAAATCTACAATCGTAGACCGCTAAGAAATAACTGCTTATGAAAGGAACAAAGTCGATGTATATGAAGTGTATCAAAATATTATTCACCATTTTTTTGGCGAATGTCTATATATGCAACTCTGTTTGGGCTATCAATGAAGACACTCCAAACCTCAGTTTCGAGAACGGAGCGGCCAGTTTCCCTACAACCTTCTCGGACGACGATTTAGGTGTCTGGAAGAGGTACTATGGATTCTATGGAGCGGAACACTTTGACGTTACACAGGTTGTCAATAAAATATCCACCCATCACAATGGTGAGGCAAGAGCAATAGGAGGAAGAGGAGACGAGGATAATGACGGATGGGTAAGATACGGTGTTGAACTTAGTTACACATTACCAAATAGGACGAATAGCACGACTTATCCCAACACAGGAAAATACACGATAGCCAACGGGTTACAAGGAAAATTTGACATCATCACAGATAGGACACTTGACCCATGCGTTTATAACACAGCAGACTGCCGGACAAAAGTTCCATTCTACACCATGCCAAACAAATTAGAAGATGGACAAAAAGTTGTTCGAATCGGTAGCACAGGTAACACGGAAACACGTTACTCAAGTTACGAGCCAAGAGGATACTATCGTCGAGCTCATGCAGAAAGAATGGTTTATTCCTTCGAAGTAAAAGAGAATAGCACCCTACTCACCGTCCAATTCGCCGCATTTTTGGAGGACCCCGACGACCCATCTCAACCAGCCCAGGCAGGTGCTCACATTGCGGATGAACGACCAACCACATCCGTCTCTGTCACACTCAAAAAGAACGGGACAAATCAAATCGTCAAACCAGTTTGTAGCGAATACGAAGCGAGTCTAAACAATTCTCAATTAGACTTAGGAATCGTTGAAAAAGAATGCAATAATTACGCAAGAAACTCATCTCCAGCGCGTTACAAGGATTGGACAACCAACGTCTATGACCTGCGCGAAAACATCGGAGATATCGTCACCATCGAAGTGTGGGTTCACGATTGCTTGCTAGAACTTCCAATGTGTTCAGAATGCAAAAGATTATTTCACAACACAACAGTATCCTATACAAATGGTATTCCATATCTGCAATGTCAAAGAACGTCAAGAATAATCGACAACAAAGGAGGCGTTGCAGGTGAATATGGATGGTCATCTGACAACGTGGGATGTAATGCGAAACACAGGGCTTATCTCAAACCAACCGCGGGAGGACACCGTGCCTATTGCTACTTCACCGCCAACACCAAAAAGATGGAGATGTTGGTGGACAATTGTCCGGAAAACAATAGAATCACCATCACCGCACCAACAGGATTCACCTTCTACACATGGAAGACGGGTGAGGGTGTATCTCTCGAAACGGATCCGCTCCACCCGAACATCGCATACGTAGACCGAGCCGCCATACAAGAGAACATGGACTACATCTGTGAAATGAGTGGTGACGACCCTGCCTGCTCCAAAATCTACGGTATCGTACAATTAGCGAAAGACCCATTGGGCGCAAAATTCACAAAAAAGATTGCCTGCGACAATGAGGTGAGCTTCACCAACGAATCGTACATCACACCTGTCAAACAACAGAGTGGAGACACCATCAAGCCTGACCGTATTATCGAATACAGATGGAACTGCACCGACGGACATGGGCACAACTTCTCTTTGACAACCACAGAAAAAGATGAGACACCAACTTGGATCTTGGAATATACCCAAGAGAACAAGGGCCGCTACACTGTAACATTGGACATCACCACAGAGAAAGGATGCCACGCCACCTACTCGGAAGAGATCACCGTATCCCCAAGGGAGGATATCAGCATAGATGGCGTCACAGAGGTTTGCGAAGGCAATTCCACTACCCTACAGATATCCAATTACAACGATCCGGGGAACACCTTCTTTTGGTATAAAACAGCGACATTGGGGACATTATTGCCAAGCGATGACTTGCTGCAAGAAGGACAAGATTACACTGATTCAAAACTGACATTCACACCAGAACCAGGAACCACCCACATCTACGTCAAGATTTTAAAGCCAGGTGCAGAGAACAATTGCTACTTCACTAAATCATTCGACGTGACCACCAAGAAAGTGCCGACCATCTCTGCGTCTGGCACAGGCATGAACGCCAACATGAATGTGAGGCCTAAATACGTGGACATCTGCGAAGCAAGCGAAGCGAACTTAAACGCAAGAGAGACGACCACCCCTGCAATCGGCATCAGCAAGTGGATGTGGAGCGACCTAAAGAACACAGCGGCAAACACAGTTAGCCCGCAGGACACCACGCTCTACTACATCACGGCGGAAGGGGCTAACGGATGTGTCGCCAAAGACTCTATCCAAGTCAATGTGATGAAAAAACCCATATTGCAGATTAACGGAGGCGATGAAATCTGCGTGAACGATTCAATCACGCTCCACGCCAACAGTCTGCTGAACGATGTGACCAACACAGCTCTGTACAAGTGGTATAGACTCAGCCAAAACAACACGAATGAAATATCATCACCTACCCATGAGATGGGCGGTAGCGGAACAGATTCGCTTATCGTCACACACAGCACTCCATCCGCTATTGGTAGTGACGATTACATGTACCGGTTGGAGGGAACGAACCAATACGGATGTAAATCATTCGTAGACAAACAAGTGGTAGTAAGGGATAACCCATCACCTATTATTCCAGACCTGACACCAGTCTGCAAAGGAGAAAACGTAATCATATACATCTATGGAGCAGACTCGACGAAAATAGTGGAAGAGAACAAAAACGAATTCGACAAGATACCGTACTCCGCCTCTCTCTCCACCCCGAGAGATTCCATCCACGTCATCACGATCAACCACTACAACAGTGTGACCTGTACGACGAAAGTGGTTAAACCTGTCAGGATGGATAGCGTTCCAAGCATCGAAATCACAGGAGAAACGGAAATCTGTAGCGGAGGAAGCATCACGCTCACTGCCACAGACACCACCTCATACGATTCATATCAAGAAACGATAACGAAGACATATTCATGGACAGACGCCAACCACACGACAACAGCGCAAATGACGGCGCAACCTAACACATCCACCACGTATGGCGTCACCATAACAAACAGCAAGAACTGCTCTGCGTCGAAAGACATCGACGTGACCATAAACCCACTGCCAAGGGTCATCGCCGAAGCCAACAACGGGAAAGTGTGTCCTAACGGAACCGACACATTAAAAGCATATATCATAGAAAATGGCACAAGGGTCGCCTTATCCGAATGCAGATGGTTCAGCGACCAAGACACACTACACCCTCTCGTCGGCTACACCTCACTGAACGGAACAAAAAACGACTCGATAAAAGTCAGCAACATAACTACGCAAACGACCTACTACGTAGTAGGCGTAAATGCGAAAGGGTGTAAGAGAGTGGCTCAAGTGACCATTTATCTCAAGACTCCACCGACCATCACCATCGCAGGAGAGACTGATATATGCAACAAAGGAAACATCGTACTCACCGCCGCCGGTGCGGAATCCTACCGATGGGAATTGGTGACAGGGAAAGCTCCCGACACAGTCATAACCGCCAAAGGAACGAAAAACCCATTGGCGGAACAGGCGAACTACGACCGAGACACCACCATCCGCTATTACGTATATGGAACGAAGGATGGTTGCGAAGGCTATAATTACAAAGACGTAAATGTATACAAGGAGCCTAACATCACCATCACTGGACCAAAAAGTGTATGTTACGGAGTTCCTGCAGATCTAACCGCCCACGGATCAGTATCAAGTTACCTTTGGACAGGACTCAGCAAAAAAGATGCCAACATACAAGTAGTACCAATCGGCACGGAGCAAACGTTCCAAGTGACAGGATACAATGCGAAAGGTTGTCCGGGAACCGCACAACACAAAGTCACAGTCAACCCGAACCCTAACCTATCCATCACAGGCGCAGACCCTGTTTGTCCTGGCGACAAGGCTGTCAACATTAATGTCAGTGACATCAACTCAGGAAATCTCTCAAGCATCGAATGGAGCATAAACGGATCCATCATCAGCAACCCGAGAGATGTGGCGCTCAATGACACCACGAAATTCCGTGTGACTGCACAAAACGAGCACGGATGTTCCGCTACGGACTCCGCCATAGTCATCGTATATCCGAAGCCAATCCTCTCCATCATTGCACCTGCTGTCTGTGAAGGAGAAGAGATTGTCGCCACTGTCGATGGTGCGGCTACCTACAAATGGTACGAGGGGAATGGTAACGCTGCTACCGAGACGAACCAAACAGGAACCAAATACACGAAGACCAACTACAATGGCCCATCCCCATATAGATTTAGTGTAATCGGATACGAAAATGGATGTCCGTCAGACAGAAAAGACACATTCATCACGATCAAGGAGAAACCGACGTTCACCATTGCAGGAGATACCGCCTACTGCGAAAACGATGTCATGCGGTTAGATGCAAACGGAATCGACAACGCTGATGTACAAGCCTACTTGTGGAGCACGGGCGATGTCACATCCTCCATCTCGAAACCTGCATTGTTGGATATAAATAGCATAAGCCTGACCATCACCAATCAAGAGGGATGTACCAACGAAGTAAGAAGAGGCATCGTTGTAAAAGAGAATCCTAAGATTGAAATCAGACCGACAAAAGAGGCCGTATGTGAAGGCGATTCCGTACAGATGTACGCTTGGGCAGCGAAAGATGCGAACTCCCTATCATTAACCTACGGATGGGAGCAAAAAGCGAAAGGAGAACAGAATTTCAGGACATACGACAAAACCTTATTCACCTCCAATGTTTACAGGATCCCGAACGACTCCATCGAGCCAACGCTTCATACCACAACCACCTACAAAGCAGAAGGTACGGAGATCCACAACTACTTATTGCTTAACAATACACACTTAACGTGCGTTTCCTCCGCAGAGAAGACGATTGTAGCCAATCCGAAGCCAGCCGTGTTCATCACAGGTGCGGACTCCATCTGTAGCGGAACGGAAACCAACCTCATCGCCTACAACACCAATAGCAATGCGATCATCAAGAGTTGGAGTTGGGAATCCTCCAATCTCGATCCGAGCGAAACACACACGTTAAGCTACACCAGCACAGGAGTAGTGACAGGACACGCCGCATACACCGCCATCGCATCCACCAACGACGGATGTACGGGAGAGTCGACACACAACATCGAGGTATATCCAGCATTCAAATTCTCAATAGACGGCTCCCAATATACATGTGAAAACGATTCGTTCAAGATATTCGCCGTACCAGACGCAAACAACAAATACAAGAAAGTGACCGACTATAAATACCAATGGTCACCACAAGGAGGCGTCTCCGACACTGCGTCCGGCATCATCTACGAGACCACAAATTTCACACTGAGCATCACCGACCCGAAAGGATGTAAGGCGGATACACAAAGTATCGTGTTGTTCAGGAAATTACCGAAGATCACATTGTCCGCCGACCCAGTGTGCGAGGGTCAAGAGGCCACCATCAAAGCCGTGTCCGACTCTATCATGCAGACCATCCAATGGGGGACCAATACGATTCATAACCTAAGCGCACAAGCAGACAAAACAAAAGATTTCTTTTCTCAAGTCATCAACCAATCCACCACATTTACTGTGTTTGGCACAGATGTAATGGGTTGTAAGTCACAAGAAGAAATCATCGTAGTAGATCCAATCACAGCACCTGATCTTAGCATCACAGGTGTCACCAACGCCTGCGCAGGATCGAACGTGGATCTCATCGCCGCAACAAGTTCAAGACACGAAATCAAATGGTATAACTACGAAGGAGACGTCATTGGGAACCTGTTGACGAGTCAAGACGGCGTGCTCTCCCTGAAATCCGTCACAGTAGGAACCCACAAATTCATCGCCATCGTAAGCAACGGTTCTTGCGACACAAGGAAAACTCACACGCTTGTTGTCACAAGCAATCCGACCGTGAAAATCGAAACAAAGGTCGGTAACAACTGGGAGGATTTGAACACGATAGAAATCTGCGAAAATAATTCCGTCAACGTCAGAACCCAAGATTGCGGAACTAGCAGTGGACTCACCTACGCATGGAACATCTCCAACACATCGGCGTGCGAAACAACATTCACGCCTGATAACGACGCAACCTGTATCGTCACCGTGACCGATGACGCTCAATGTACAGGAAAAGACACCTTGCAAATCATCGTCAACAGGAATCCTATTCTGACAATCAACGGAATATCCAATGGAGACACGATCGTCTGCGCAGACAATAACAAGTCCAACACAGTGAAGCTAGTAGCCGGGAATGGCGGTGGCTCAGACTACATTTGGACAAACGCGACAGCCGACCACACAAGCTCACACGACAGCATCGCCAATGTCACTGTCAATGGAGGAGAAACCACGATCTCTGTGACCGGCACAAGCATCAAGGGATGTCCAGGCGCGACAAGCTACACCATCAAGGCGAAGGCATATCCTACGTTCGAGGCGAACGACACCTTCGCATGTATCGGTGATTATGCGACAGTGAAAGTACGCAGCGGAAATGCGGACACCTACGAGTGGAGTTGGACCGAAGGCGGACAAAACAAGACCGCGAACGGTACAAACCTCACCGAAATATTGAACGTGGCAGAAAAGATATACTCCTTAACTGCCACGAAAGATGGTTGTATGACAGAGGCAAAATCTGTTAAGATAACAGGTTACAACAAACCTGACCTTAACATCTCAAGTGACAAAGACATATGCTTCGGCGAAACAATTCAACTCCAAGCGTCAGGTGCGGATTCCCTACTCAAATGGTCTAACGGAAACGGACTGACCGATGGAGGATCAGGAATCGCCACTGTGAAACCGAACGCAACAGGAGTGCACAAATACACGGTGATCGGCTATAACTCCCAATCAATTGGAGGATGTTACAAAGACACCTTTGTCACGGTGACCGTCCGCGCTATTCCTAACTTCACTGTAACAGGAGACAAGAACATCTGCGCCGGGAACGAACTGACATTAACAGCGGAGAACAAGAACACTTCCGACAACAGTGTCCAATTCAACTGGAGATGGGAAGACAACGGAACGAACAAAACAGAGACAAACAAGACGACCATCACGCCTACGCTCACCAACAATGGGACACAAGACGCAACCGTCGTCATCACCACATACGCAACCAACAGCATAGGGTGTACCGACTCTATCAAACATTCCGTGACAGTCAAAGCATCCCCTGAGTTCTCTGTCCCTGCCATCAGCATCTGCGAAGGAATTGACGCCATCGTCAACATTCCAAATGTCACATCCGTATACTGGGCATTTGACAAAAAAACAACGGGACCATCAAGGACATTGCCTTTCGACACCATCAACAATCACAAATCAACTATTGGTTTCGACATTACCGGCTACAAAAACGGTTGTGGCAAACGTGATACGATAGACAACATCACCATTCAAGCGAAACCATCCATCACCTTCAGCACAGAAGGAATCACGGGAGCCGATGACGCAGAGGGCACAGGTAAGATTTGTCTCAACGCCACAGGCGTAAAGATAACCGCCGCCACCAACGTCAACAACCCGAAATGGAAGTGGAACGGAACAACGGAGTCAGCCTCATACGAGCCTAAGCCAAACACGACAGGTTTGATGACCTACACCGTCAACGTGACAGACAACAACGGATGTAGCAATACCAAGCAATACAACCTAACCGTCCTCGCCAACCCTATCCTCAGAATCAGCGACGACGGAGGAACTAATTATGAGCTCACCGGTAAAGGGAAAGTCTGCGAGAAAAAAGCACTCACCTTAAAGGTAAAGCCAGACGTCGAAGAAGCTGGCATGAGCTACACTTGGACAACAGGTGTGGCAGGAACAGCCAACGGCAACACCTACACCATCGGTGAAAACGTATTAACCGACGACAAAACATTCATCATCGAAGGAGTAAATCCAAATGGTTGTAAAGGAACGACCAAGTACGATCTGACAGTCAATAAATATCCTAACACTAAAATCAAATGGGACAATAAATGTGCAGGAGAAAACGTGACCGTTGAAATCGAAAATGCAAGTAACAACGCTCAATACAATTGGGAATGGACGATTGGAAGCGAGACGAAGACTGCGTCCAACACCCGTTATGTGACCCAACAACTGACGGATGACACCAACTTCAAAGTGACCGCATCAGGAAACGGGTGTACAAAAGATAACGATACCCTTGTGACTGTTAAAAAGAATCCATCATTCAAACTCAAGCCGGATTCCATCAGTTTCTGTAAGAATGGATCATCAATATCCATCACGGCGACCTCCACTGTTCCTTACACATACAAATGGACAGAAGGAAGTACAAATCTTCAAACTAACAGCACAACAACGACCAGTACATTGGCCAACAGACAACCGAACAGGAATACAAGATATGTGGTTGAAGCCACTTCGACAGACAACTGTCACAAAAAAGACACCGCCGTAGTCACCGTCATATCTTTGCCAAAGCCTTCCATCCACAAGGAGGGAGCACCTTGCGTCGGGAACACAATCAAATGGACAGCCATCGGACAGACAGGTTCGTCCTACAAATGGTATGTGAACAACGAAGAGATTGAGCATGGACCAAGCACCCACTCGGGAATATCATTCATCGTAGGGGGAGCAGGAGATGCGGAACTTTCCGTAAGAATAAGCGAAGGATTTAACGACAACGGTATCACAATAGCTGTGGAAGAACATCCTGCCCATAGCACGAACTGTAGCATCGAGAGAGTTTCGGAAACATTGAAGAAACAAAACAAACCTAATATCACAAGTGCAGACACAACACGTTGTAAGGGAGACGGACGAAAGACCGTCAACGTACAAGGTGCCAAGATATACAGGTGGTTAGACGAAAACGGAACAGCCTATGCCACAGGATCATCCTTCACGGAGGAACTGGCAGAAAGCAAGACCTACATCGTCGAAGGAACGGACGGCTCTTGCGTGGACACTGCAGAGATAACGATTTGGGTCAACGAATTACCATCCATTAGCATCGACGCAAGAGGCGGAAGGAAAAGCCATGACACAGTCTATGCCTGCGTCAATAACAACGTAACCCTCACCGCCACGCCAGCCCACCCTGCATCCTACCATTTCGCGACAAGCGATCACTCAGAACAGGGATTCAACTACATGTGGGACAACATTAGCGCTAACGCAGATAATTCATTAATTGCAAACGTTAGCTCAACCCTGCCTCAAAGACATATGGTCAAGGTGACAGACAACAACACCAATTGTTCGAACACCCAAAACTATACCGTCACAGGCATCGCCCTTCCTGACGTGACCATCTCCGGAGAGAAGGCAGTCTGCCGCAACTCTGCCGTAACACTGACTGCGACAAGCAACAAAGCGATCGCCGATGGACAATATGCATGGACTGTCAACAATGTCAGCAGTTCCACCACCAGCAATATCATCAAAGTGGAAGGTGTTGACACCACCACAAACAACAACAGACCTTACACAATCACTGTCACAGCGACAGACGCAGATGGCTGTCAAGGCACAAAAGACTATACCGTCACCAATAAGCCAGATCCTAGAACAGACATCAAAGACACTGTCGTATGTAGCGGTGAATTAGCCACATTGAAAGTTGGCGCCAATTCTCAGGCAGACTATTACATTTGGCCAGACGGAAGCATGGGTGGAACGCAATGGATCAGCGACAAGGTCATCACGGGCAATGATACCACCTACCTCTATAAAGCCGTTTTGAACGAGTGCGAGGTAGAGGGCTCCGTCAAAGCAAGCAACCTCAACCTGCCACAGTTCGATCTGACAGTCAAAAACAGCGAAGGAGTTGACATCACAAGCAACCCTGTCGTCTGCACGAACGCTAACGAGATAACACTCAAAGGTGTGATTGTAAGCGCAAACAATGCAAGCGAAAGCACATGGAAGTGGAAAAACTTCGATGGCATAACAGCAGACAGCTTGAAAAATGATCCGACCAAAAAGACGACCTACACCGCCACTCTAACCGACGGGAAGGGTTGTAAGAGCCAAAAGAGTATCACAGTAAACGTCAATATACCTGAGAAGATCAGCATAGAAGGACCAAGTGCCATCTGTGAGAACATGGAAGGCACATACGTCTTGTCAGGATTAACAACTGGAGGAATATACATCCCAAGTTTAAATGACTATGCGAAAGCAGAGTTAGAGCAAAACGAAGGGACTGTAACCATTAAGAACATCAAGGGCGACATCACACTATATGTGTCAGGAAACGGAGGCAACGGATGTCAATGCGAAATGGATTCCATCGAGATTAAGATGACGCCGAAGCCAGCCATCGCCATTGCCGTCACACCTGCCAGCCAAGAGATTTGTAGCGGAGATGATGTGAAGATGAGCGCCAGTGTCGCAACAGGTGTTTCTGTACAATGGGATGGACTCTCCGCAGGTTACCTGGACAACAACCAAAAATTGTTCAACACATCCATGAATGATGTGGTGAATACATTTAGAGCAGTCGCCACCACCACCGGCGGATGCGTCAACGACACAAGCATTGAGATAACAGTACACCCACTTCCGACCATTAATGTGGAAGGCAAGGATGTATGTTACGGAACAAATGACTCGTTAATAGCTACCTCCAACGCATCTGATTTCTTATGGGAAGGTGAACATATCACCGGAAACAAAAACGAAGGCAAAGTTCATATTGCGGACATCAGATCGGATGCCAACTACAACGTGACCGTGACAGACGTCAACGGATGTAAGAAAGGCACCACCGTCAGGGTCGTTGTACACAGCAATCCTATCGTGAAAATCACTAGAGAGACCGAAGGAACTGACGACCAAAGGATATGTAAGGACAGCGTTCTTGTCTTGACCGAGCAGAACAATGCGAACGGCACGAACGAATATTCCCACAATTGGTATTATGTGGGAACAACAGGAAAGGTGAGAATAAGCGGCGGAAGAACCATACGTCCTCTCATAGACCAAGACTCCACTTTCAGAGTGATTGTCACCAAGAACTACACGCTCAACGATCCATTGAGCCATGCCACCTTCACCTTGGCCTGCGAGGATAGTACCGACTATACAGTCACAAAGAAAGATGCGCCACGATTCACCGTCATTCCAGACACTGTATGTAATGGAGACAATGCGAAACTGAGCATTCAAAGCATTGAGACAGGTATCTCTTATAATTGGGATTGGAAGAAAGCGACAGAAAGCACTTTCACAGGCAACCAATTAGGAGGATCCAACCTAACCATACCTGCCGTAAAAGAACCACACTCAGTCAAAGTGACAGGTACAAAAGAAAGTTGTCCTCATGACACTACGGTAGCAGTCAACGTACACCAATTGCCAAACATTGCGGACTTCACTCCAGTGTCCGTCTGCATCGGCAAAGACACAGCATTCACACCTGCCGTAACGTTCGACATGACCTACAACAATCAAAATGGTGTGGCTGATAATGGATATGCATGGGCCGCTAGCAAAGACGCCAATAGCATGATCACGCCAATAGGAGCTGACGGCAAACTGAACGTATCGCCTAAGCAGACAGGAGTAAGAACATACACGCTAACCGTGACAGACAAAAACGGTTGCGTCAACAGCAATACAGCAGAGTTGACCGTCAGCGCAAAGCCGAACATCAACATTGCCGGCAACACGTACGTATGTCCTAACACACAAACGACACTTTCGGTAGACAACTCAGCCAACACATTCAAGAGCATCAAGTGGTACGCTGACACGATGAAGACTCAGGAGATAGGCACTGGTACGACCTTCTCTCCAAACATCAAAGAGAAAGACACGACCTTCTACGTGGCCGTAAATGTTGGAGAGACCGATGGTATCCACTGCGAAGAGATGAAGGAAGTGGCCGTCAGAGTCAAACCGATGCCAAAGATAACGGCGAACGGAGTTAAGACCATCTGTAAGGGAGGAAGCACACGCATCACTCTCATCGGCAACTCGGGTGGTACCTACAAATGGCTCGGCAACGCGGCACAATACGGAAACAGCGCCGATGTGACTCTGAATCCAACCGTCACCACGCAATATCAGGTGGAAGCCACCACTTCAGATGGCTGTTTGGTCAACGTCAAATTCGACATCACTGTCAATGAGTTGCCAATTGTTCTCATCAACGGGAAGAAAGCAGGCGACACAACCGTGTGTCTTGGCTACGAAGTGCCAATGGCCAAAGGTGGTAACGCCAACGAATACCAATGGAGCAACCGAACGACGAATGACACTTACACCCCTAAACCAAACGCCAACACCAACTATTGGTTGGTCGGCACAAACACCACGACAGGATGTAAGGACACAGCGAGATTCAACGTGAAAGTGGCAGCGCTCCCTATCGTACAAGCAGAGGGAGACATCTACGAATGTAAAGGGAAAGATGTCACTCTGAGCGTGAAAAACCCAGAAACGAGCAATCCACAAATCACTTATAGTTGGTATGTGGGAGACACGACATCTGCGAACCTCATAGGAACATCATACAACAAAGTGGTGAAGGCGGATAGCTCCGTCACCTATATCGTGAAAGTTCAAGAAGTTCACAACATAACTGGTCAACCAGCATTCGCCTGCGCAAGCACGTCGACCCAAAGACTGATTGTCAAGGACAACCCGAAGATGCAATTGACACCTGACACATCTGTTTGTGAGAACAATTACATCACCCTCACCGCGACCAGTCCGTCCGCCACATTCCACTGGGAGGAAGCTAACAGCGCTAACAGTAGCATAAACGTACAAATCAAGAGCGACACCGTCTTCCATGTGACTGCGACGAAGAATGGATGCTCCAGCGATTCGTTCATAACAGTCAGGAAGTTGGCTCTGCCTACACTCAAAGCGGCAGAGATTGACACCATCTGTTACAATACAGCCGCCAATCTGAGTGTCACCGCAAGTGGAGGAAACGGTTCTGGATACATCTACGAATGGGACAGCCACAACATCAACGTGGCAAACGGGTCAACCGCAACAACAGTTCTTCTTACCAACACAATGTCCACCTACAAGTTCCCTGTAAAAGTAACCGACGGGAAGGGTTGTGTCGGCAAAGACACCGCTTTGGTCAACGTCAAGGCTTTACCAGCCATCACGATCGAGGGTGACAAATACATATGCGAAGGATCCAGCAAAACATACACCAGCAAAGTGGTCAACGGCACTGCACCAAACACTTATCAATGGATTGAGAACACTACCAACATCCAAGGTGCAACCAACGCAAGCTACAATGTCACAATGGGAACGGAAGACACAAAGACGATCAGCCTAAGAGTGACCACCAGCAGGGGGTGTGAAAACGTATCTGAGCCATTCATTATCCACAAGTGGGAGAAGCCTACGCTATCCATCATCGGAGACACCATACTCTGTAACGGGGAAAGCACCACTATAAGGGTGGCCGGAGCAGGCTCCGACCCAAGCAAATATGTATGGAACGGCAATGGATTGAACAATGCGAATGGATTGTCACAGACATTCAGACCAACAACTGGCCAAACAGGTGACAACAGATTCATCTATAGCCTCAAAGGCACAGACAAGAATGGATGCGAGAAAGACACGACATTCTCTATCCTCGTCCACCAAAGACCAATTGTTCACCTCACCACAACCAATACGGACATCTGCGAAAAGGGACAAACCAGTTTATTGGCGACGACCGCTGTTCCAGCCACTAACATCAAGTACGAATGGAACACAGGGGAAAGCAACACGAACCAAACAGGTTCGCACGGCATCACTATTTCTCCAAGCCAAACGACGGAATACCGTATAGTGACGACCAACACGGAAACGGAATGTACGGACACAGCCACACAAACGATCACGGTTCACAAGCGGCCAATCATCGAATTGGAGGCGCCAGCCATTGCTTGTACCGAGAGCACAGTGGATCTGAAAGCTGTACAAAGGGGAGGAAGCGCACCAACACTCTTCAGTTGGAGCAACAACGTCAAGAACTCTTCGGGCAATACGGCAAAAGTTGATATCATAAACACCGATGAGTCTGTAGAGGTGTACGCAGGCCACAAGATTGACAACATCAATCTAACTTGCTGGGATACGGCAAGAGCGACCATCGCAGTAAGAGACACTCCTAACGTCACCATCAGTTACAATGATGCCATCTGTTTCGGCAACGTGCAAAGATTCACCTTGGCTACAGGAGAGGCTGACTTCTTCATTTGGCCAGGCACGACCAACAAGACGAGCATCGCACAATTCACAGAGACAGAGGCGAAATCAGTCGGCGCATACACAGATGCGATAACCGTCATCAAGCGCTATACGGCCTCAACGACAAGCATCGAATGTACACAGGAATATCCGGTGGCATACAATGTGAGTCCGACACCGCAAGTGAAAATTGACGGTCCTGCATTCGTCTGCACAGGCGAAAGTGTGGAACTGACCGCAATTGACACAAGCGCAAGGATCAACAATGTGAATCAAAACATCGTTGAGAACTTGACCGTCTGGGAGAACACAGGCAATGACACAGGCAATGCGGGACATTTAACAGTCTCTGTCTCCCCTACAAAAGACGAACTTTACAAAGCCACATTGACCAACGGATTCGGATGTTCCGCAACAGGACAATATGTCCTCAGCGCACACACCAAACCAAAAGTGTCCATCAAGGGTGATTCCATCTACTGTCAAGACTCCATCAGCAATGTATATGTCAGCGGCAATAACCTCATATACATCCAATGGAAGAACGAAGGAACAGGCTACATCCACAAAGTGGGAGATTCCACTGGCACCAATCTGCTCACAGGAGAGCAACTGCACCTGAGAGTTAAACTGTCAAATGATTCATCCTACTCGGTAATCGCCTTCAACAACCAATTCTGTAAAGCGACAGGAGAGATCAATCTGCATAAGAAACCTAATCCTTCCATTGTACTGGCAGGTCCGGATCACGTATGTAAAGGAAGTGACGCAACACTCTCAGCATCTGGTGCAACCAGCTATGTATGGGTAGGAATATCCAATACACGAAGCACCTACACCGACAAGGGGTTAGTTCAAGAAACCACCTATAAAGTGAGGGGAACGACCGACGGATGTACCTCAGAAGCGACCAAGACCGTTGGCTTCTGGGAGCGTCCAGAGATCGCGATATTCGACGGTAGCAAAGAAGACACCGCTGTATGTTACAGAGACTCCATCGAACTCACTGCGCAAAAGATAAGCACCATCGGAGCGGCAATGCAGAAATTCGAATGGCAAGGATACGGAGAGAGAAATTCCATCATAGCACATGCGAACAACGAACAGAAGTATATCGTCTATGGAACAGACAATAATGGATGTTTGGATACCGCAGAAATCACGGTGAAGGTGAATCCGCTTCCTACCTTCGACTTCACCTACCCTACAAAGCTTTGCGACCAAACAGAAGATTATCTTGAGGCAAACAAAGCCGACCTCATATACATTTGGGGCATAGACGGTGATGGACAAACAAAAGTCTTCGGAGACAGAGCAGGAAACACGAAGGAGGCAATTGTAGTCACAGACACAACCACCTATTACGCATTAGCTAAAGACGATAAGGGTTGTATCTCCGACTCGGTAAAACACACCGTTGTATGGAAGCCGAACCCGGAAATCAAGATCAGCACGAAAGACACAGTATGTTATGGTTCTGCAGTAGCCCTCACAGCGGAAGACACGGTGGCAGGCTCCATCTACCAAACCTCTTTCCAATGGTTGGACAGCCAACGTAACATATTGAAGACGAATGGCAACAACTACACAAGCGATATTTTGAAGGGAGCAACGAAATTCATTATCGTTGGTGAAAAAGAGGGTTGTCGATCCGAGGCTGACACAACCATCAGGGTTTGGAATCTGCCGGATGTAACCATCACAGATGCCAAGACGGGACGTTCAGACATAGCCCAGGCTTGTCTGCACGGAGAAGTACAACTCAACGCAACCGTGGAGAACGCACCATCCCCATTCACATACAAGTGGGATGACAAGAGCACATCCGCGTCGACACCAAACAACAAGGATTCCATCGTGCTAAGTCCTAGGAACGAAGGAGAAAAGCATATTGTACTTGTAACAGACGGGCATAATTGCCAGAATAGAGACACCATAGGCATCCACATCAACGAATTACCATCATTCGATGTGAACGGTGTATCCGACGTATGTTCCGACACAACCAATAAACTCTATACAACACCAAGAACCACAGGTTATGAGTTGAGTTACAATTGGTATGAGAACAAGAACAACATCGATGAAGTCATCACATGGGTGGAAAATGGTGTAACTCACCAATCTCTCAACAGGGACACGATCTACATGCCTATCCTGAAGGATGCCGTATTGAAAGTAGAAGGAAGCTACACAATCAATGAAATAGTATGTAGCGATATCCAAACCTACGAGGTGAAAGCCAAGATGACACCTACCATTAAGATTGGCACAAATGACACCACGATCTGTATGGGTAACGCTGTAAGTCTAGTCGTAACAGGAAACTCATCACGATACGATTGGACCAACGACAGAGGTGAAGACTTGAACAGCAAGAAGTACAACGATTACACCCTCATCGACACCGTATGGACAAAGACGAAGTTCATCGTGGAAGGAGAATTGGAAGGATGTAAGAAGCAAGACAGCGTCACCATTGACATCTACGAATTGCCAAATGTCACCATACAGTCAGAGACACCTAGCATCTGCTACGGCGACAGCGTAATTCTAAGGGCAGTCGGAGACAAGGCCTACAGCAAATACCAATGGAGAATTGCAGGTAACCAAAACCTTTTGGGTTCTGACAGCGCGGCACTTCACGAGTCACCGAAGATACAAACAGACTATACGGTGCTTGTCACTGAAGAACATACAAAGAACGGAAATGTAGTGGCCTACTGTGAGAACAGCGACACATTCTCTGTCTCAGTAAATGAGTTGCCTACCTTCAGTTTGAAAGCTGCTTCATTCATTTGTGAAGGCGAAGACGTACTCGTCACCGCAACTCCTGAGAATGCGGGAGATGCATTGACCTACCACTGGGGAGACGACAAAAACGGTGATTACGAGGCGGCGAACACGCACGAATTCGCGACAGTAAGGACGAACAGCGCGACACAAACCTACTCGTTCGTAGCATGGGCGCAAGACGTCAACGGATGTAAGAACAAAGATTCCGTAACCGTCAGGACCAAGCTCTTCCCATTGGCCAATATCGACTATCCAGACAGCGTATGTTGGGGTAATCAAGCGACCATGACAGGAAAGAATGCGGCGGCCACATACGCATGGTATACCATCTCTGGCAACGATTCAACCTTGTTGTCTGAGCAAACCAACTACACCACGCAAGCGCCTACATTCGCTAACGGTATTAGGCAGCAGACCCAATTCGTCGCAAAGGTGACGATGCAGGAATGTACCCAAGATACTTTATTCACCATCGACCGTTGGAACTTGCCGAACATCAAGATTCAAGGATCGCCGGAGCTCACCATCTGCGAGGCATCCATCGACACTTTGATAGCGACAGGAAGCGACATCGAGCTTGTAAGTCCTAACCAAGTATACAAGTGGGAGAATAACGCATACAGTTACATTGACAGGTATGAAATCGCACCAACCAGCGAGACCGTCTACCATTTAGCAGGTATGGACTCACACGGTTGCGAGAACTTCGATACCGTCACCGTAAACTTGGAGAAGCGACCAGTATTCAGCTTGCATAGCGAACCATCCGTCTGCGCCAACGACACGACCATCGGATGGGTTAAGGTGGAGGCGAGATCTGCCCAGAGTCTGCTATTCAGTTGGATGGCCCAAGACAGCACGCCAATACTCCTTTACACAAGCAAAGACCTGAGCAGTCAGAAATCGTCAAATGCTCAATCGGGATGGTTGCCAATCACAAAAGACACCACGCTATACGTGACGGCCAAATCAACGGGTACGGGCATGATGGGTTGCGAGGAAATCGACATGATAAACATCAAAGCTGATCCTTACCCAGCCATATCCGTCATCAGAAAAACTGACACTGTCTGCGTAGGTACATCCGCCTACATTCAAGTCAGGACCGACATCACGTCAGATTTCTCATGGAGCAATGGTAGCACAAGCAACTACGTACAAGAAGTGATCAACCAAGACAACACCAAATTCACGGTGAACGCGACAAGCGAAAAGGGATGTACCTCAAATGAGACATTCACCGTCAACGTTTGGGAGTTGCCAACAGTCAAGCAAATTGACACAGCGATCTGCTACAACGAATCAGTAGAGTTGACCGCCATCTGTACGAAGACTGACCCAAGCACAAGACCAGAGGATGTGACTTACCGATGGAACGCGGCAGATGTGGACGGAGCAGTCTACACGACGGCCAAGTTGACTTCACCAGCCACCTTCATCGTGAAAGTGACAGACAATAACGGTTGTGTCAACACAGGCAAAGCCAATGTAGGCATCAACACCTTGCCAGAGTTCACATTAAGCATGTTGGAGCCAATCTGTCGAGGCGAAAATGCTAGAATCATAGGAAGCAACTACAAACTGGCATACAACTGGAACTATGCGGCAGACCCAAGCAACTACGATGAAATCATTGGAGTAAGCAGACTCAGTCCATTCATCCTGAACAATGTGGATCCTATAGGAACAGATACCACCTTCACCGTATGGGCTAGAGACGAAAACGGATGTATCGACCATAGAGACATCACCGTATCCGTGAAGGAGTACCCTGTACTCGCCTTTAGAATGGATACCAACTACGTATGCTACGGAGAAGAGAAACTCATCTACGTATCAGGTGCAAACGACGGATACACTTGGACCATCAACAATGAAACGAGCGACTCCAAGAACAACTACTTCAGGCTAACTGACGTCAAGGAGGAGAAACTCATAAGCGTTGAGGGTGTCACCAACGGATGTGCGACGACAATCGACACAGTCGTTCACGTATGGAGTTTGCCAGACATTCAGATTGAAGCATCCAGAACGAAGCTCTGTTTGAACGATGATGTCAAGCTGAAAGGTAAGAACGGAAAGGCCAATGAGTACAAGTGGATCTTCAACGGTTCACGCGAGGACTCTGTCGAGGTGAAAGTACGTAAGGTTGGAGAGAACACCTACAACTTGTTCGGTAAAGATGAGAACGGATGTTCCAACACCACTTCCATCACCATATTTGCCGACACCTTGCCGAATGTTCATATCGACGGCATCGACTCTGTCTGCGTCGGAGGTTTAACTGAACTCGCAGGTAAGGGTGCTAAGACCTATGTATGGTTAAGTGAAGAGAACGATACCATCTCAAGAGGCTTGACATTCTCTCCTACCATCAACTCCGACACCACCTTCAGCGTGATCGGAACAGACGGTAACGGTTGTATCGGAAGTGCGGACATCGATGTGACCGCCAAGGCATATCCAGAGATCAATTACCACACAAGCACAGGAAAAGACTCTGTATGCTACGGTAACAGATTGACCATCTACATCAACGGTGCGGACGAATACGAATGGGTGAACGAAAATAATAGCGACAACTATATCACACAAGAGTTCACCCAGCCTAAGACCTTCACTATCAAGGGAACGACGAAGGGCTGTGAGACTGAAAAGAATATCGAAATCGGCATCTGGAAGTTGCCAAGACCTCAATTGGATGCGCCAGAAGCAATCTGTTTCAACAAAGAGGCTGAGATATCCATCTCACAAAGAGACACCCAAGCAGGTAGGGAGAACATGCCTATCAGCGTGAAGTGGAGACACAACGGATCGACCAGCTACAACATCACCGACAGCCCAAGTGCGGACAAATGGTACTATGCGACCTCGACCGACACGAACAGTTGTCGTCACACCGACTCCATCTTCGTGAAGGTGAACCCACTTCCAACGGATCTGGCGATCGATGGAGAGCAAGCCATCTGTAAGGACTCCACCGTAACGTTGGAGGCAAGCAGCAAGCAATTCGAGATTGTTCGCTACGCATGGCATATGATAGAGGATGGATCCGACACGACAGCGTTCGGTCAGTTCACTAATAAGATCGATGTGAAGATTGAGGATGAGACCACCATCTACGTGACTGCGACAGACAAGAACACTTGTCAGTACACCACATCCCACAAGGTGGTTGCGAAGAACCATCCGGAGTTGGATCCAAGCTTCCCTCCATATGTCTGCGACGGCAGCAGGAGCACCATCTCTGTCAGAGGTGCGACGGAATACATCTGGGACGATGGAACGACCAACAGCTACCGTACTGTGGAAATCGTAAGCGACACCTTCTTCACCGTAACCGGTATGGCCAATGGTTGTGAATCCACGACCGACACGATCAGAATCGGACGCTGGAATTTACCTACCATCGCCATCGAGACGCAAAACAACCATCCGTTCGAGCTCTGCTACGGGCAAGATAGTCTGACCATGATCGCAACGGGAGGCGTGTCAACCGGATATATCTGGAACACAAGAGAGACAACCGAGTCGATCACCGTATCACCTCTCAACACCACCCGTTACGAGGTGATGGGTACAGACGCAAATGGATGTCAAAACAAGGCTGACACAATCGTCACCATCCACGCATTACCAGTCATTAGCATCGAAGGTGAAGCGACCATGTGCCAAAACGACACCATCACGCTGAAAGCCAGCACACGCGATGACGACGCAATAAGCAGTTACGCATGGGAGGCAGACCTCGCAGGATGGAAAGACATGGAGGTGAAAAAGGATTCCCAATATCTGACGTTGCCAATTCCAGAAGACATCCACTTCGAGGTGGTTGTGACCGACACATTCGGATGTTGGAACAGGGCGTTCAAAGACGTGAAGATGAAGGAATATCCTACATTGAAGTTCCCTTCACCTAATCCGAACTATGTATGCTTTGGCAACACCACGACCATCGCCGTAGAGGGAGCTAACAGCTACGTTTGGGAGGATGGAAGCACACAACGAAGCTTCATCACCAGTCCTTCCAAGGACAGCACCTACGTTGTGGCAGGTACCACCAACGGATGTACCACCATCGACTCCATCACCATCTACGTTAAACCATTGCCGAACATAACCATCGAAGGTGATGGTAAGGGAGAGAAGAGAGACTCCATCTGCTACAGCGACAAGATCAACCTGACCGCAAGCGGTGCGGGTGAGGAAGGCATGTACTCATGGAACACAGGTATCATGAACGATGTCCTGACCGTATCACCGCTCTCCACCACGAAGTACACAGTGGTTGGAACCGATACTCTCGGATGTTCAAAGGATACCTCATTCATCGTGAGCGTGATTCCATTGCCTGAATTCGAGATCAAGGGTCAAGAGTTGATTTGCCAAAACGACACGAACAAGATATGGCTGGAGTACAAGGATAAGAGCCTCACCTTCGAGTGGGGAGACAATTACGAGATGGACGGAGACACGATCTATCCAAAGGTAACCAACAACGAATCCTACATTGTCACAGCAATAGACCCTTATCAGTGTACTAAGACCAAGAGCTTAGCGGTTAAGGTTAAACCATACCCTGTATTGGAAGACGATGCAGTCACCGAGGTATGTACGGGTAGTCCGGTCAGCATAACCGTAACAGGTGCTACAGAATATCAATGGACAGGTGGCGCCACAGGCAACACCTTCACCGACACACCAACCCAAGATACGGTATACTACGTATATGGTACGACCAACGGATGTACCTCATTCAAGGAATACCCTATCACCCTTTTGCCATTGCCTATCGTTTCCATCACAGGTAAGACCCACGACTTATGTTCCGGCAAGACCATGCCTTTGACAGCTGACGGAGCCAAGTCTTACATATGGAGCACCGGTAAGGCAACCAATCGAATCGATATTCGACCTACATCAACGACAGAATATGTTGTGGTGGGTACCGATTACAAGGGTTGTGAAGGGACCGACACCTTCATCGTCAATGTCCGTCCTCTCCCTCAAATCACCATCGACGGAGACTACTCAGTCTGCGAGGGAAGTAATGCGAAATTGTTCGTCGTTCCAACGCCGAACAGCTCCAAGCTAGAGACATTCATTTGGAAGTATGAGGGCAACGACATCGGTAGCGAGGATACCATCTACACGGAGATCCACGAGACTCAGAGCGTCAATCTGCGCGTCATAGACACCTTCGGATGTGAGGCGACCGCCAACACGATCGTGAAGAGCAAGCCTTATCCTAAGTTGGATGTGCCAGAGAAGGAGACCGTCTGCCTCGAGAAGACCATCACACTCACCGTTGCGGGAGCCAACGCTTACGAATGGCAGGATAATGGCGAGTTGATCACAAACGACGCTAACACACTCACCAAGAAGATGGATGAAATCGGTTACGAACAATTCAAGGTGAGAGGTACGACAGACGGATGTACCTCTGAGTGGTACGACATCGACGTGGAAGTGGTAGATCATCCATCCATAACCATCGAGGGTGACGAGGCGGTCTGCATCAACAATTATGCGCAACTCACCGCCAAAGGCATCCAAAACGGAACATTCGTCTGGAGTGAAGGATCACAAGGAGAGAGCATCAAGATCAAGCCGATGTCAACCACGACCTACTCTGTCATCGGTTACGACGAGTACGGATGTGAGGGAACCGCATCATTGGAGGTAACAGTGAACGTTCCTGCAGAGATCACTATCGAGGGTCCGAAGAGTGTATGTTCGGACAACGGAGATCTCTCGCTCACAGTGATTAACAACAGCGACAAGTTGCTCAACTACACATGGTTGGACAACAACTCTCACATGACGACCAGAAGAGACAACATTTCGGAGCCTACCACCTACCAAGTGAAGGCAGTAGACGAGAATGGTTGTGAATCGTTCGCCGAGCATACCGTCTCCGTGACAAAGATACCGACCATCACACTTACGGGTAACATGTCCGTCTGCGAGGATGAACAAATCGTCATCAGCGCCTTTGGTACGGCTACCAGCTACTTATGGTCGAACGGCACAGAGGTGAACCAATTAAATACGCTCGCCGTGTTCAACGACCAAACCGCGCAAGGCAATGTCTCCACAAGAAGATTCCGCGTATATGGTATGTTGAACGGATGTGAGAACCACGTGGACACTACGGTAATCATCAACAAGAAACCTGAGTTGTCGTACGAAGGAAACACAGCGATCTGCCAAGGCGACAACTTGGAGATCACTGCGAATGGAGCGAAACTCTACTCTTGGAGCAACGGTGCCAACACCCAAACGCTCATCGCCCAACCGAACAACAATACCCGATATACCCTTGTCGGTATTGGAGAAAATGGTTGTAGGAATGCTATCGAGGTACCAGTAACCGTCTTCCCTCAACCTCAATTCACCATCTCGGGAGACAGACAAGCATGTCGAGGCGCAAGTGCGAAGTTACAGGCACAAGGTACTGGATTGTTCTATAGATGGGGATTCGGTTCCACTGATTGCACGGATGCGGAGAGTGGCAACGAAGCGGATATCGCCGTGCCAATAAACACTGAGACACAAGTCTATGTCAAAGCATATGACGTGAACAATTGTACCTCCATGAAATCCGTACGAGTTAAAGCATTGGAACCTCCTACCCTTTCTTGCAACGGAGAACGTAGAGTCTGCGCAGGTACAAGCATCAACCTCACAGCGCAAGGCGCAAGCTCTTACTACTGGGTACATGGTGGAGACACCACCCGTGGCATGAACTTCTCCTACAGGCCAATGGAGAATACCACCGTCACCCTTCACGGTACATTAGGTGAGTGTTCTTCCAACATGAATGTTTACATCCAGGCAGACCCTGCACCGAAGATCTCCATCACGGGTAAGGATACCATCTGTAGAGGCGAAACGGTACAACTCACCGCACATGGAGCACGTAACTTCATCTGGACTTCAGGAGACACGACCAATACAATTTCCAAGAAGTTGAACAACTCAATGACCTATACCGTCAAAGGATTCAGCTTCAGCAACAATTGTACGTCTATCCTCTCCAAGACCGTACACGTTAATCAATCTCCGTCTGTCAGAGTGACCGCGAAGAAGGATGGATGTCCTGAATCAGAGACGAAGGTAGACTTGATCGCATACGGAGCTAAGCACTACAATTGGAGCAGTGTTCCATACAATGAGGACATCGCGAATAGCATCGGCGACTCCGTCTTCGGTGTGGTCATTCCACAAGCCACGACGATCATCGTCTATGGTGTGGATAAGAACAATTGCTCGGCAACGGATAGCATATACGTGGAGCCTGTACCTTACGAGCCTATGCAGTTCAGGGTAACGCCAGGCGTCATCGAGCATGACAATCCGATCATCGCCATGAACGGATTCTATCCTGAAAATGCGAACTGGACTTGGGATCCAGGAGACCAGAACGGACTGATCAACCGTAAGAACGCAACCTACACCTACCCTCACGCAGGATATAGAGATTCGTTCGTGGTGAAGGTTCTGGCTGTCGACACGAGAGGCTGTGAATACCATGGAGACACTACGATCCACATTTGGAAAGACTTCTGGGCTCCTAACGCCTTCACGCCGAACAAAGATGGACACAACGATGCGTTCAAATTCCTCGGAACCGAGTTCATCACAGACCTCCACTTCACCATCTTCGACAGGAGCGGTAGAATCGTATTCACCGGCGACGACAAGGATGCGGCTTGGGACGGAACCTGCGATGGAAAAGAGTGCGACTGGGGCGTATACGGATACGTCGTCACCTACAAGAGCAACTTCAAAGGTCTGAACAAGGGAGGCGAACGACGAGGTACCGTCACACTGATCAGATAATAATCTTTATTTGTTAATATGTGGAAAACGAGGAATGCGCTATCTTTGCACATTCCTCGTTTAGCGATTATAAAACAATGATTCAACAAGAGACCTTCGAAACTAAAACTGGCTTTGACAAGATACGAGAATTGCTGAAGAACCACTGCTCCTCCCAATTGGGCAAGGACAAGGTGGACGAAATAGAATACTCGACCCAATACGAAACGCTCATCAGTCTACTCAACCAGACCCACGAATTCACCAAAATCATCGAAGAGGAGGATTTCCCCTCCGACCCCTTCTATGACGTGAGGGAAGGTCTCACAAGAATCCAAACAGAAGGGTTCTACCTCTCCGAGCAGGAACTGTACGAACTGCGCCGCTCCCTCGAGACCATCGGAGAGATCGTGAAATTCTTCGAGGAGAAGAGCGAAGAGCACTTCTACTACCTCAAACAGCTCGCCACGGACGTCTTCACCTTCCCCGACCTCATGCGCACCATCGACCGCATCCTAGACAAGTTCGGGCACATCAAGGACAACGCAACGCCCGAATTGGCAGCCATACGCAGAAGCATAGCCATCGAGGAGAGCTCCATCACACGGGCCATCAGCCATGCGCTTCAATTGGCTAAAAAAGAAGGGTTCATCGAGGAAGATACCAAACCGACCTTCCGCGACGGACGCTTGCTCATTCCTGTACCTCCCGCCTATAAAAGGAAGATACGAGGCATCGTACACGACGAATCCGCCACCGGCAAAACAGTCTTCATCGAGCCAGAGGCCGCCGTCGAGATCAACAACAAAATCAATGAGCTCAAGACAGAGGAGCGGAAGGAGATCATAAAGATACTCACCACCATCAGCGCCGAGATCCGTCCGAGAAGCGCTGAGATATTAGACTCCTATGATTTCCTCGCACAGATAGACTTCATACGCGCCAAAGCACTCTTCGCCCAAGAGATAGACGCTGTATTGCCGAAGATCAGCAAAGAGACACTCATGGATTGGAGCATCGCCAAACACCCTCTCCTCCTGCTCAACAACCGACGCTTGGGGAAAGAGGTCGTGCCACTCAACATCACGCTAAACACGACCAATAGGATCCTCATCATATCGGGACCCAACGCCGGAGGAAAGTCCGTTTGTCTGAAAACGGTAGGACTGCTCCAATACATGATGCAATGCGGCATGCTCGTTCCCATGCACGCCAGCAGCCGCATGGGCATCTTCGGCAAGATACTCATCGACATCGGAGACGAGCAATCCATCGAAAACGACCTCAGTACCTATAGTTCGCACCTCTCCAACATGAAACTCTTCGTGAAGCAGTGTGACGGTAAGAGTCTGCTACTCATCGACGAATTCGGAAGCGGCACGGAACCCCGCATCGGAGGAGCCATCGCAGAGGCGCTATTAGACCACTTCAACCAAAAGAGATCCTTCGGTGTCATCACCACCCACTACACCAACCTCAAGAACTTCGCGGAGGAGACGGAGGGCATCGTCAACGGAGCCATGCTCTACGACCGGCATAAGATGCAGCCGCTATTCCAACTGGAGATTGGCAACCCAGGCAGTTCCTTCGCCGTGGAAATCGCCAGGAAAATCGGTTTGCCGGAGTCCGTCATCGAGGAGGCGACAAGAAAGGTGGGGGAAGACTTCGTCAACATGGACAAGTACCTGCAAGACGTGGTGAGGGATAAACGTTATTGGGAGGCTAAGAGACAGAGTATCAAGCAAAAAGAGAAAAGGCTGGACGAATTGACTGCCAAATACGAGGAGGAGTTGGAGGATATGGCCAAACAGAAAAAAGCAGTCATCCGAGAAGCAAAACAAGAGTCTCAACATATGCTCGAACAAGCCAACGCCGCCATCGAGAAAACCATACGAGAGATCAAGGAGGCACAAGCCGACAAGGAGAAGACCAAGGAAGCCCGCAAAAACTTCGAGGCGTTCAAGGAGGAGCACAAGCAGAAAGAGGAAGGGGACATCTCCAAACAAAGGAAGATACAACCCCGCAAACCAATCCAACAGAAAAGTGCGAAGGAAGATGGCAAGGAGACATTCTCCGTAGGCGACACCGTACGCATCAAAGGGCAAGGCGGACATGCGACCATCCTCGAACTGAAGGGAGACAATGCGACCATCGCCATCGGACAGATCAAATCGACGGTCAAGACCAACCGATTGGAGAAGATGAGCAAAAACATGATCAAGAAGGAAAACGCCAAGAGCTCGTTCGTCAGCGAGGCGACCTCCGATGACATCAGGAAGAGGCAACTCAACTTCAAACGTGAGATTGACGTGCGAGGCATGCGGGGAGACGAGGCATTGCAGGCCGTCACCTACTTCATCGACGATGCGATCATGGTGAACGTGGACCAAGTGCGAATCCTCCATGGAACAGGCACAGGCGCACTCCGCCAACTCATCCGACAATATCTACAGACGATCAGCGGAATAAAAAATGTTCACGACGAACACATTCAGTTCGGCGGGGCAGGCATAACTGTTGTAGAATTCTAAATGATTTATTATTTTTGCCTAAATTTTATAAAAATATTTTATATTCCATGAAAAAGATAATCAGTGTAATCGCGACGGTTTTTCTGTTTCTTTTTAGTGCACACGCACAATACGGATATGACAACAGAGTACAATTCGGATTCGACATGGGGGCAGGATTCGCCAACCAATGGGGAAACGCCTATGAAGCATACGGCAAAAAAGGCATACTAGGCTTCAGATTCGGATTCTTCCTTGATATCAACTTCAGCGAGCACACGTTCGTGGAAACAGGACTGACATTCAACAGAAAAGGATGTAGAATCAATGGTCATCAATGGTTGGAGAATGGCGGTCCGCTCAAAATATTCGACAATGAAAAAGCGACAGCTAACCTCTTTTACGTGGAATTACCGGCCCTGATCGGTTTCAGAGTGCCTATCGAATATGAAGTGGCATGGAAATTCTTAGTAGGACCTTACTTCGGTGTTGGTGTGGCAGGAGAGAGGAAGTATTGGTTCAAGAACAGAGAGAATGACGGAAGGCCAACGCTTATCAGTAGTTTCTCAGAGGATTACGACAGCCGATTCAAGAGGTTCGACCTCGGATTCGTGGCGGAGACAGGTATCGAGATCCGACGCATCTCCCTCATGATTGCCTATGAATTCGGCATGTTCAACAACTACCACAACGACGTGTACCACATCCTAGATGCACGCAATAATTGCATCATGGGAATCATCGGATTCAGATATTAATTTAGATTATCGTCACAACGATACAAACTATCCGCCCCCACTATAAACTATATAGATGGGGGCGTGAAGTATATTTCCATATACAACCGATTCATATTTCCTCTGTCCAATCGTCAGGGCAGAAGAGCCACATTCATCCGACATTGGAACGCACAAGCGGGAGGGGGAGATACTTTCCCGTCATCAACGAGACAAAGACACATGACCCACATATTGCACATCTGATTCAGCCACATTGATCACATACCAGTAATCGGAGGAAGGAAGATCATTTCCCCTGTCATCCTTTCCGTCCCAACTGTTTTCAAGATTGTCATAAGCATTAAATACACGAACAATCTTGCCCGTTCTGTCATAAATCGTAACATCCAACTGAGCGTATGATTCAACGTTTTTAATCGTCCATCTATCACGGATACCATCTGAATTAGGAGTAAACACTTCGTCAGGGAGAAGCTCGATGGTATTTATCTTCACGAGCGTCAGATGAACGATACTATCACATCCGATGCTGCTCACAAGGGAGGCATTGTATTCGCCGGACTCAGTATATTCCTCATCCCCCACCCTATAGGTTTCATCGCCCTTAATGATCGCCTTGACAGTCGCAGTCTTGGTCTTGTTCACCACCACTGGCGTCGTTAGGCGGAAAGATCGCCCGCTATATTCGTACTCGACAGAATAGAGACCCGCATTAAGAATCGTCACATCCTCGATGGAAGGATTCTGCTCCGTCGAGGCGAACGCATTCGGGCCCTCCCATTTAAGGGCGACACCATTTGGCGCTTCGTCCAAGTTGAGAATCAGTGTTTCGCCCTCACACAACGGACCATTATTGGAAATGACAGCGGAATCCTCCACGGTTAGGACAAGTGTCACGATGCTATCGCAACCCGTCAACGCACTTGCGAGCGTGTCATGATAAGTACCAGCCGCAGAAATAGACGTTCCATTGAACGGATAGACTTCCCCAGAATAGATGAAATCGGTCAACTCCGTGTGTTTGGAGAGGTTCACCACAACATCCGTCTCAACGGTTGACAAGGCAATACCATTAGCGGTGATGGTAAGCGAATAGGTGCCACTTTGGGCCTCCGTCACATTCGGAAGGGTCGGTTGAGCCTCGCTGGAGGAGAATCCGTCAGGACCCGTCCACGAGAACGAAGCGTCCGCAGGCGCATTGGTAGTCACCCCGAAGGAAAGCGTCTCCCCCTCGCATAGAGGTCCGTTATTCGTGAGCAGAACAGGGTCATATCCCCTCATGGTCAACTTCAGCGTCACGATGCTATCGCAACCCGTCAACACACTTGAGAGCGTGTCATAATAAGTGCCAGCCGCAGAGAGAGAGGTTCCATTAAACAGATAAGTATCCCCCGGATAGATGGAATCGGTCAACTCCGTACGCAGGGTCGGGTTCACCACAACATCCGTCTCAGAGGTTGACAAGGCGACACCATTAGCGGTGATGGTAAGCGAATAAGTGCCACTTTGGGCCTCCGTCACATTCGGAAGGGTCGGTTGTGTCTCGCTGGAGGAGAATCCGTCAGGACCCGTCCACGAGAACGAAGCGTCCGCAGGCGCATTGGTAGTCACCCCGAAGGAAAGCGTCCCCCCCTCGCATAGAGGTCCGTTGTTCGAAAGCAGGATAGGGTCATATCCCCTCATGGTCAACTTCAGCGTCACGATGCTATCGCAACCCGTTAACACACTTGAGAGCGTGTCATGATAAGTGCCAGCCGCAGAGAGAGAGGTCCCATTGAACAGATAAGTATCCCCCGGATAGATAGAATCGGTCAACTCCGTACGCAAGGTCGGGTTCACCACAACATCCGTCTCAGCGGTTGACAAGGCGACACCATTAGCGGTGATGGTAAGCGAATAAGTGCCACTTTGGGCCTCCGTCACATTCGGAAGGGTCGGTTGAGCCTCGCTGGAGGAGAATCCGTCAGGACCCGTCCACGAGAACGAAGCGTCCGCAGGCGTATTGGTAGTCACCTCGAAGGAAAGCGTCTCCCCCTCGCATAGAGGTCCGTTGTTCGAAAGCAGGATAGGGTCATACCCCTTCATGGCCAACTTCAGCGTCACGATGCTATCGCAACCCGTCAACGCACAGGAGAGCGTGTCATAATAAGTGCCAGCCGCAGAGAGAGGGGTTCCATTGAACAGATAAGTATCCCCCGGATAGATAGAATCGGTCAACTCCGTACGCTGGATCGGGCTCACCTCAATATCCGCATCAATAGATGGCACGTCAAATCCACTAGAAGTGATGGAAAACGAATAGGTGCCCGCATGGTCTTGTGTGACATTATGAATAACCGGATTCCTTTCCGTGGAAGAAAAACCATTCGGTCCAGTCCATAAGCAAGCAATGTTTTCAGGCACACCGGCCACCACTTCGAAAGAGAGATCCTCCCCTTCGCATGGAACATTAAAGCCAATAACAACATTTTGTTCAGACAACTCCAACGTCAGGTTAACGGTACTATCGCACCCGGTCAACTCGCTAACAAAAGTTTTTTGGTACGTTCCCGGGGCAGTTAGTTCCTCGTCCCCGAACATGAAAGTCTCACCCATTTGGATAGACTCAATCACATTCTCCGTTTGTTTCTCATGTACAACGACAGGCACCTCCACCTCGCCCGAAGCGATTCCGTTAGAGCCCACCATTACGAGAGTATATACGCCCGCATTCTCTTGTGTGGCATTGTAGATGATCGGATTCCTTTCCGTGGAAGAAAAACCATTCGGTCCGATCCAGGAGAAAGTGGCATTCTCAGGGGCATTGTTGACATCCAGTTTTATAGGACCGCCCTCACATGCGGGCTCTAAGAGCATAGCGTCTACAATAATCTTGCAGTTGTTAGTGGCAGTACCAGCAGTTTGTTTGAAAGAAATGGTACCAGGTTTCGACTCGAAATTAGTAATCAACAACAGATACCACTCACCAGCCTTGGCATCCGGAAGATAACAAAACTCCTTACTACTAGGGCTATAACTACAATCGGCCATCTTGTCATAGGGAAAATCATCATAATATCCTCTAAAGCATGGATTGTTTATATCAAACTGAACAGGATCCGGTGGATAAACCACATTGCATTCTTCGTATTTCTCTTGGAGACATTTCGATTCCTTCTCTGATTCTTCATCCCAATATTCCTGATATTCATCATAGTCATTGAATTCACTTATATCGCGCAAGAATAAGTCTTCGATACAAAGTGCATATATGCTATCCTCAATAAAAACCATGCGATCTAATGCATCAAGATAACTTTGAGGATAACAGATGCTGTCATCAGGTGCATACATGGAATTGAAAGAATAACCATCATGGAAAACAAACACGGAAGAATCTCCATTGATTTTATCGATCAATTCTTGTTTGCTCGCAGCCTCAAATGGTCCGTAGCAAGCGAAATCGACATCATATCCATCTTCATGTTCTATCGTGATTCCGAGCAAGCCAGGCTCTTCAATCTGCATAATAAACCATTGGGGAGAAGGTGTTTGAATCAGGCATCCACTCGAAAGGGAGAAAGCCGAAACTGAATCTGTACCAGCAGGGTAACTAATTCCAAGATCATTTTCCCCCGCACAAAACGGAATAACATCCTCGTTAGAAAAAAAATGCGCCGCATTAGCTTGTAAATTCATTCCCAACAGAACAATAAGCGACACTAAAAAGCCATGTATACCTCCTTGCCACATGCGAATTACTGATAAATAAGGTTTTCTTTACATATAACACACCCACCCTAATGAGTTGTCGCATGCAAAGATAATCTATTTTTATGAAAAACCAACCATGATTTGTAATCAAATCACTTCACAACCAACCGATAGTCAGCAAGTTGCCCTGAAACACACACCCGAACCACATAGACTCCACTCCGCAAAACCAGCGGGAGGGCCTCCGATCCGTCATGCGCCACACCTTCCGCCACCACGACACCTTTGATGTCGGTCACCATATAGGTTAAATCACCTGACAATCCATTCCTTACGAAATGCAGGAGGCCATCCGCATACCATAGGCTGAGAGGTGCGTCCGTATCAGCAGGTTTTTCCACGGAGGTGACAATCTCTTCTCCCTCTTTATAGATCCGCCACAACGAGGCGAGCGGACGATCGCCAGGACGCGTATTCTGCACCACATCGCCCTTATCCGTCAAGACATAATAGCCACTGTGTGTGAAGCGCATGCTGACCACCAAGCCCGGGTAATCCTTTTCCTTGGATAGGCCCAACAGTTGGTGCGCCTTGCCGTTCCACTCCCACAGGCCGACAGCGACACCCGCCTCCTTCGTCTCGTTCGGTATCTCCAGCACCTTATTGCCGAAGTTGATACGGTAGGCACTACCCGACTCCGCTATCGTAGCCAAGGAAGCGGAGGAGCTGCAATCGCCCAGCACAATATCATTGCCATTCGCCTGCAAGCACTCGCCCGTCTCCATCGAGTAGAAACGCACCTTGCCCTGTGGCAAATCCGTCGCGGAGTTCTTCGACCACACACGTACCCAGTCGCACTCCAAGTAGGCCGGATTGTTGCTCGTCACCTCAATCGGGTTACCATTGTCCGTGGCCCAACCACCGATGGCAAGGTTGATGATGATATAATTCTTAGCCAACTGGCTGATTTCAGACGGTTTGTTGTAGCTCGCCACCAATTGGTCATCGAAATAGAAACTCAGGTACTGATCGTTCCACTCCAAGCCATAGGTGTGGAAATCGGCGGACTTGTCCGGACCCGTATGCACCCCGCCGAAGGAAGCCTCATGGTCCCAAGCCGAGCCATGGGAGGCATACCAATCCGTCTTGGTATAGTGGAGGTAGTAATGATGCTGGTTCCTTGCGTGAGGCACCTCAAAAATGTCTATCTCAGGCGGCCAACCATCCTGCAACGTCCAGAACGCAGGCCACGTGCCCAACTGTTTCGGCATCTTGAAACGTCCCTCGATATAGCCGTATTTCACCTCAAACTTACCCCTCGTGTCAATGGCGCCAGAGGTATAGTCCAACGAATAGGTCTTGTCACCGCTCTTGCACGTGGCGGGAGCCTGCGGGTGGCGTTTCGCCTCGCCCTTGATGCGTAGCAATCCATCGGAGACGGATACGTTCTCCTCCACGCAATAGGCGCGGTGGTTATGGGTATGACCCCAGTTGTAGGTCGGGTTCCACTTCGATTTGTCCAACGAGTTACCGTCAAACTCATCGTTGAAGACCATCGTCCAACCACTCATGTTAGCCGGCGGATCCGCATAGAGAGAACCTGAGAAGAGGAGGGCCAACACTGCCACGCCCAAGCGAGAAACTATATCTTTCATAACTTAAACCTTGAATATTCTATAAAAACTTAATTACAAGCACATTACTTCACGAGCACCTTGGTCGTGCCCTTTTTCCCCTCCACCTCATAGACCACAATGTATGGTCCCTTAGGCAACGGGACAGAGACAAAGGCATCCGAAAGGCCATTCAGCGTACGCTCGCATAGACCGCCCATATTGTAGACACGGAGGTTTATCTTCGAGGAAGAGAAATTCACTACCCGCAAGCCATCCGCCTCGCCATAGGCATAGACGAGCGGAGCATTGGCAACGGTACCTTCCGGAAGAGAGGTAGGGTCCATCATGGAGGCATTCGCATAAGGGAACGGTATGATCCGCCACTCACGGTGTGCGTTCTCCCCTGCTCCACCGGCTTCCCAGACACCAACATTCGTACCGTTGGAAGTGTTAACGCCCTCCAGATCGAACCATTTATCATCGGAAGCGGAGATGATTGTGTAACAGTTCTCTCCATGTTCCACCAAACGGAACTCCTGCGAGGCATTGCCCGTCCTCAGCTCTGTCAGCTGGAGGTAGTAGGAGCCATCGTCTGTGATGGCCATATCCTTGCCATTCTTTCGTGTGTATATCTGATAGTTACCGTTCGACAAGCGTCGGAAACGCCAGCACTGCAGGGAATCGCCCGCAGAAAGAATAGCCAGTTTCAGGTTCTCCGAAGACTCGGCGGAAAGCACCCCTGAAGCGGCACGGGGAACGATCATGTACGCAGCCTCAGGGTTAAGCCCGGTAATTCCCTCATTAGTAGAGACGCTGAAGACAGCCGTGGCTATCTCCTCCCCTCCCATCACGTAGCTGAACGTCTCGCTATCAATCGTATAGTTGGAGGATTCTTGACAATTCTGCTTCGAGTTGGTCACATAGAGTTTCACGTCAGAGGAGACATTCTTCAGCAAGGTGAGGTCCACATTCACCAGCTTCGTGTTGGTCCCCGTGTTCAGCATCACGACAACCACCTCCTTCCCGTCAGGACTCACAGCCGCCAAGATGTCGCCACGTCCCGTGGAGAGCAAGCTATAGCCCTGTTTGATGAAGCGGGTCACCTGCATACGGACGTAATAATTCTTCACGATGGAGTAGCTCTGTCTTGAGAAATCGCCCTTCACGAGGCACCATTGGTCATTGCCCTCCTCCACGAACTGCCAGTCCACCCAAGCCTGCGGCAACAGATAGTTCAGGTCGTCGAACATGCGTTGCGCCAAAGAGAGATTGCCCTGTATGCCCGTACCCCCGGCACCCGTTTCGGACATCCACAAAGGGAGACCCGACTCACGCACCAAGTCCTTCAGATTGATTCGATCCATGGTGTTTCCGCCATACGTATGCACATTGAACTGTCCTAACATGCCTATGATGTCGCCCTCCTTCCGATAGCGCTTCAGTTCGTCGATGGCGGTGTTCACGTTCGTCTCATCGCAGGCGGAGATAACCGTCTTCAGGCCCGATTGCTTCAGTTTAGGATAGAGCACCCGCAACAGTTTCACCTGCGAAGACGGGTCGAAGTGGCAGCCCTCCTGGCCACCGTTGGCGCCCCAATAGTTCGTGTTCGGCTCATTGAAAGGATCCAAGGTCTTGAACTCCACGCCATACTCGCTCTTGAAGTGTTTGCAGACCTCAATGAGGTAGTCGCAGAACTGCTCGTAGTACTCAGGCTTGAGGTTATCCGAAGAGGCATTGGAATGACCCGAAGAGCAACCGCTGTAGGTCATCCAGTAAGGGGCGGAGTTAGAGAACGCCTCGAAGATAGCGTCCGGTCTCGCCTTGTGGATTTTCTCCAGCACCTTACGCTGTCCAGGGTCCTTGCTCCAGTCATAGCCGGAGTTGGCGCTCGCCTTGAATCCGTCCATCTCGGCCCGTTTGCCCTTTCCGTTGCACATGTGACCGTTGTAGTGGGAAGGATCATCCCCTCCACCGATGTTGTAGCGGAAAATATTATAATTCAGACCATCCTTGTCCGTCAGGAGCTTCACCAGCTCGTCCACCTTGCTATCGTTCCATTTGCCGCACATATTCGCCCACCAGCAGAGGGAGACGCCCCAGCCCTCCAACGTCTGTTGCTTCGAGGCCGGATTGAGGCTCACCGTCGTCATCAGGTTAGGGTCGTATTTAGCCAAAAGCCCGAAATACTCGTCCTCCGTCAGGTTGATGACCGAGCCATGGCGCATGACCGAAGGGAAAGAATATTGGCTGGAATTGAGTTGCGTGAACCGTCCGGAAGACAAATCGCTCGTCACCAGCGGGAAGTAACCCTTTCCCCCGAAATCGTCCAAAAGGAGGCACCATTTCTCCTCGTTATTGAACTTGAAGCAGGTAGGACCTTCAACGCCCGAGAGGGAGCTCATGTCGCTGCTGATCTCCGTCCAATTGCCCAAAAGCGAGTTGGACTTCTCCATGATGATATATTTACCGCCTGAAGGCAACCCATTCCTATGCGGTTCCGTAGCCTCGTTCTTCTTGAAACGATAGTAGGTATCGCCCACCTTGATGGCCGTCGCATCGATCACACTGATGACTCTGTTGGAACTATTCCGCAGCTCGATCCACACCTTCGCCTCGCTGAACGTCTTGAAATCCTTGGTCGTGCAATAGTAGACACGGTGCGTGTTATCGCCAGAAGGAATCTTGGAGGACCAGAAGACCAGGTATTGTCCGCTCGCATCATCGTAGACCGCCTCGGGCGCCCATGTGCAACCCGCACCATCAGGCGCGACACGGCACATGCGCTGTTCCGACCAATGAACCAAGTCGGAGGACTCCCACACCATGATAGACTTGCTACCCGTGGTCTGTGCGGCCGACCAGTTACCATTACCATTGATTTTCAAGTCTGTAGCTATGACATAGATTTTTTCTCCGTCCGCCGAGCGCATGATGAAAGGGTCGCGCAGACCCTTCTCGCCCATGGTGGAGACCAAGACCGGGTTACCATCATTGAGGTCGGTCCAATGTAGACCATCCCGGCTCACAGCGAAATAGATCTGTTCACCCTGAGAGAGCCCCTCGCCCTTGAAATAGGCGAATAGATACGCGGAATAAGCCTTCTCCTGTGCGAAGGAAGCCAACGAAGCCCCAAGGAGCATTAGAAACGGAACGATGCGGCGCAATAGGCCTTTTGTGTTTTTCATCATATTTTATCTGTTTAACAGAAACACTTACATTAAAACCCGTAAGAAAACGGCGCATAAAGATAAATATTTTTTCCATACAAAAAGGAAAGGAGGAGATTTATGAATTAAGAATTAAAAGTTAAAAGTTAAGAATGATGAGTTAAGGGTGGATAACGGTTCGGTGTTGTTGATTATAAATTTAAGAAGATTCTATCCGGAGATATTTTCGACAACACAAACAACTAATTAGCAGATATTTAACAATAATATCACTTCTCGATATCCGTTTTATACTTAAAACGGTCCAGATGGGTGAAGCCCATGGCGGTCAGTTGTTCCGCGCTTTTCTCCACATCCGCCTCGGTATTATACTGTTCGATCAGGGGGAGTCTGACGACGACACGTTCCTGCAGTCCCAGGTCCGCCAAGCGACGCAGGTTGGAGAGCATCTGCGTAGCCTCCTGCCCCGTGTATGCCTTATAAATCGCCTCATTCATATCCTTGACATCGACGATATAATGGTCCACCACGTCCACAGACTTCTCGAAGAGCGCACTAGGCACGTTCAGCGAGGTCTCCAGCGTAAGGTTCCAATGCGGCCCGCACAACTCCCTGAACGAGCGGATGAACTCCACATTCAGCAAAGGCTCGCCCCCGCCGAAGGTGACCCCTCCGCCAGTCGCCAGAAAATAGAGTTGGTCAATCTTCACATAATCGTACAACGATTGGGGAGTATGCGTGACCAGGTAAGCCTCGGCACGGTTGCACTGAGGATTCAGGCAATAGGCGCACTTGAGCGGGCAGCCCCAGAAGGCCGCCAAGGTAGTGACACCCTCGCCATCCACCGTCAGACGATGTCTGGCTACACCGATAAACTTCACAGACTGCATACGTGGTAATTCTTTTATGATAAAGCAAAATTATAACAAAAAGCATTTACCTCCCTATTACGAGGAAAAAAAGTTATCTTTGCGCACGCAATGGTGGGATAGGCACACATCACCCTGCAAAAACTTAGTAAAGAGATGGCAAGCAACCAAGAAATCCATTGGTTCGTGGCAAGAACCAGATCAAGGCAAGAAAAGAAAATCAGGCAGATTGTGGAAGAGATGGGGATAGAGGTCTATCTACCCGTCAGAGAGGAGATGCGCCAATGGCACGACCGTCGCAAAAAGGTGGAGGTGGTATTGATTCCCAGCATCATATTCATCCGCACCGACAAAACGACCGCCCTCTCCCTACCTAACGACAAAGGCTTACCGATCCGCTATGCGATCAACACCACGCTTCCCCGCCATGAGATCATGACGGTTCCCCACCGCGAGATGGAGAACTTCATCAAGTTCCTCAGCAACAACGAGGAGGAGTTCCATGTGGAGAACGATCTCATCTACCTGCCGGGCACAAAGGTGAGGATCACGAATGGACCGATGGCGGGCATCGAAGGAGAATTGGTACGTGTAGACAACAAGAAGAAGGTCATTGTCCGTCTCACAGGAATCATCGCCTGCTCGCTGGAAATACCGATGTCACGATTAGAAAGAATCAAGGAATAGGCCTGCCGCACAAGCGCCGAGGTCACGAGGATTTTATTTAGAATCCTCGTTCACTTTGAACTTATCACCTGTTTCATCCACCACACGTTGGTAATAGCTATCCGAATAGCCAGGTGTCTGTATATCTTCAGGAACGCCCCATCCGTTATCAATAAACCTACCGTTCCGTTCACGTTTGATGTTTCCGTCGGCATACTTCACCATGAGGAACTCTCCCAAAGCCTTCCATCGCCTCATCATGAGCACGCTTTGGTTCTCCGAGTACTCCGTGAGGAAACGGTTCGCGTAGTCAGGCGATTTCTTGAAAAGAGACTGTGCGGCCTCCTCCACGACCTGCAGGTTATCCTCCAGCTTCTGTTCGAACTCCAGCTGAGCCTTCCGAATATCAGGAGCCATATACTTATACTTCCCGTAGGCCATGTTCGAGACCCAATTGAAGACCCAGTAGGCAGAGTCCCACGAGAACTCCAACAAGCTACCGTTACCCGTCTTGAAGCAGTTAGGCACCTCCGTCGTTCCGCAGTAGATCGGCACATAGACCGTGAAGGTCGCGTCATCCACGCCAAACCATAGCACGCCACCGATCTTACCCGGCAGCCAGCTACGCATCTGAGCGACGAACGAGAAGGCGTTCTTAGGGCCAGCGATAGGCGACTCGTTGAAGTAAGTCTGTCCGTTCAGTTCCCAGAACCTAGGTTCGAAGCGATACTCCGCGCCGAAAGGCTCGGCCCCCACATCCTCCGTCAATGCCAAAGGAGAGTTCTCGAAATGGTCACGCATCAGGTTCTTCAATTCCAGCAAAGAGACTTTGTTAGCCGGTTTCACCCAAAGAGGCATTGGTTCGTCAGACTTGCCCAAGACGTAATCGATATACTTCTCCATGTCTGGGTTCACCTTACGGTAGATACTCCACACACGGGCGTCGCAGAATCGTCTGGCGCTGAAAGACATAGGGTCGTATGCGGCAGAAAAATTAAAGTCCTTGTTTTTACCGTTAAAGTAGCCCATCTCCTTAGCGAAAGAGATCACATCCCTCGAGTATCGGCAGTTCTCCCTATCGTTTAAAGGGAATGTGGTAATGCGGGAGTGGTTCGTATGGGCGCAGATACAATCGTCCGGCACACGCAAGGCCACCCAAACCGCCCCCTTGATGTCAGGTCCCTTGCCGATCATCTCCATGATCCATATCTCGTTAGGGTCCGCGATGGAGAAGGTCTCGCCCGTGCTACAGTAGCCGTAGCGGTTCACCAACTCCGTCATGACCTGAATGGCCTGCTGAGCGGTTTTGGAGCGTTGCAGCGTCACGTAGATTAGATTACCATAATCCAGAATACCCGTCGTATCCTGCAACTCCTTCCGTCCGCCGAAAGTAGACTCCGTGATACAAACCTGGTACTCATTGATGTTACCCAACACGGCATAGGTTTCGGAGACCTCGTCGATCTTGCCTTGATACTTATGAGTGTCCCAGCCATAGATGTCCGTCTGCATATACTTAGCATTGGTGGTGGCAGGGTAAAAAGAGAGCTCGCCATAGAGGTAATACGAATCGGCGGAATAGGTGCAGAAAGTGGAGCCATCCTTAGAGGCGGACTTCCCCACCATCACATTCGTACCCGCGAAAAGGTTCATCCCTCCCATGAACAGAGAGACGAGGCAACATGAGATAATTCGATACAAAGCTTTCATAATCACCAAGATATTTGAGTGTTATACTCCGCCACGTTGCCGCAATTATCCTTCACGACAACCCTCAGCGTATGTTCTTTATTCTTTTCCACCAAACTGCTATCCATCCAGAAGGTGATCAAACGCGTCTTATAATCGAACTCGAAGAGCACCCACTTGTCGTCGATATAACCATCATAGGAGGCGATACCCGACTGCGCATCGTTGATCTTAAGGCGTATGAACGGTTGGTTCTTCAGGTTCTTCGTATGGACGGGCAGGATGGTAGGCTTCACCAAATCGGCCGCCACGACGAACTTACCGAACGAATTAGTACGTCCTACCACATAGCCATTGTTGTAGTTCGCGAGAACAGCGCCCGCCAAGAAACCCTTGTCGTTCACCTTCGCGATGTAATACTTGGATTTATCCTCCAACGAATCCTTGGTCACGAGGAGAGAGAGGTCGCAGTAGCAATGGAGCGGAGCGTACCATGAGCCGATCTGATGGATATCAGAGTAGAAGCCAGGCTTATCCGTCACTATCCTCGCATAATTCTCCGGCACGTCCGTATAGAGCGCATTGCTTGGAAGCTGCAGCGCGAAATCCTCCTTCACGATGAAATGAGCCTCGCCACAACGGATGAGGCTATCCGCCGGTATGGTGGCACGGTCCCAGCTCGTTTTCTTGCCGTGTATGATGAAGGAGAACTGGTCCGAATTGCCGAAGTCGTCCGTCACGACATACTTCACCTGGTAGTCACGCTCCTTGTCGATGAAGAACGTACCGGAGAGTCCGTCGTGCAGGTGCAGCGGACTATTCTTTTCCTTGTAGGACTTCATGAAGAACTCACCCGTGGAGAGGTGTTGCGCATAATCGACGAACCCATTCAAGGCACGCGTGTCGCTGAACTTGATATTCGTGATGGTGACATCAGAGATCAACGTGTTGTCCACATAGAACTTCAAGTTCCTAGGCGTATACTTGAAAGAGGTGTTCGACATGAAATCGACAGCCTTCACCGCGAAACCGATCTTTCCCCATGCGGTGATGTTCTGGCCATTCTTCAGGACACGTTGTTTCGCCTTGTTCACGATCACATTATAGCGTTGCTCCTTTTGATCGTTCACACGCCCCTCATCATCCAAGCCATAGATCTTCACAGCGTTGATCCTTGGGGCGCGATTATCCTTGAGACCGAAATATTTATTCAGCAAAAGAGGGTTCTGCAGCGCCTGGTCTTCCGTCCTACGCACCTCGAAATGGAGGTGAGGTCCGCCCGAAGCGCCCGTATTGCCGGAGAGAGCGAAGAGCTGGCCCTTCTTCACGGGGAACTCATTTGGACCGAGTTCCATCTCCACCTCATACTTCTTCTCCGCATATTGTTTCGCCTTCACGATAGAATCCAGGCGAGGGATAAAACCGTTCAAGTGGCCATAGACCGTCGTGTAGCCATTCGGGTGAACGATATGGATGCACTTGCCGTAGCTGGATCGGTTGATGGAGACCCTGAAGATATAACCATCCGCCACCGCGTAGATAGGCTTGTTCTCCTCCCCATTCGTCCGGAAATCCAGGCCGCCATGGAAATGATTACGCCTCATCTCCGCGAAACTGCCACTCAGGGTGGTCTCGAAATCAAGAGGCGAGCAAACCTGCCAATTACTCAATTGGGCGGAAGCGTTCACACACATAGTTACAAAAGCCAACACAAAAAAGAATGTTCTCATTTTCTTAGCAACCGTTTTATCCATTTTTTCCATTGCAAAAATACCAAATCCGTTCAACATTAAACCGAGAATCGATGAAACATGACCAACAATTATTGTGTTTTTTAGATTTGTTAAGGATTATTTCTCGGCAGAGGTGTCAAAATAATCCAAAATTTATAAATTTGCATTCCGAAACCTAGAGGCAATGGCGCTTCGAGGAGGCAAAAAAGAGAAATGTTAAATATTAAATAAGAAGAAATGAAAAAGTTAGTATTTTCTTTCATCGCATTGTTCGCAGGAATTGCGACTATGTTTGCGCAGGGTGCGCCGGAGATCTATTTCGAGCAGATCACCCACGACTTTGGAACTTTCCCTGAAGAGAATGGTAAAGTTTCCTGTACATTTGAATTCAAGAACGTAGGTAATGCGGACTTGGTGTTGCAAAGCGTAAAAGCATCTTGCGGATGTACGACTCCAGATTGGACCAAAGAGCCTGTGGCTCCAGGCGGAACGGGTGTGGTTAAGGCAACTTACAACGCTACAGGTCGTCCAGGTTCATTCACCAAGACCATCACCGTGAAATCAAACGCCGGCGAGAAGAGATTGACCATCAAGGGAGAGGTGATCCCTAAGGCTCAGAAGGTAGAGGACAAGTACCCATTTGAGGTGAACGGTCTCCGTCTGATGAAGAAGAACTGCTACTTCAACACGATATACTACTCTGAGGACGCGAACGCTAAGAAGAACGCGAACGCTAGACCTCAAAGCAAGACTGAAGTGATCGAGGTGATCAACAACGGCAAAGAGGACATCAAGGTATCTTTCGAGAACGGAAATCCTAAATTGGTCTCCGCTAAGATGACTCCTGAAGTGTTGAAGGCTGGCGAGAGAGGTAGCATTGAAGTGACTGTTTCCCCTAAGGATTCAGACGTATGGGGCACGTTCAAGAAATCTTTCAAGATCAAAGCGAACGGCAAGCCTGCTGACTTCGAGATCACCCTCTACGGAAACGTGGCTGAGGATTTCTCTTACATGACTCCAGAGGAGAAGGCTGAAGCTCCTGTATTGACAGTCGGCAACACCATATCTCTCGAGCCTATCGAGATCGGCAAGGCTAAGACCTTCAAGTTCAAGGTTCAGAACACTGGTAAGAAGCCTCTTATCATCCGTTCTTTCCACTGCGACGCCCCTGGCTTCACCATCAAGGCGCCAAACAAGCCAATCAAGGCTGGCAAGGAAGGCGAGATCTACGTCACTGTTAACGCAGCAAACTCTAAGGCTGGCAAATATAGCCAAAGATTGACCCTCACCACCAACGATCCGAACCGTAGCACGTTCGTCATCAACTTGACGGGTGAGATCAAATAATTCCTGCTCTAGAGATTAGGAAGATAAAGATTCTGCAATAGGGGTAAACAGACCGTTTATCCCTATTGCTTTTTTTTGTACCTTTGCGGAAAAGTATTCCAGTGAGAAATTTCTTCATTTCCATATTACTTCTCCTTTCACTCACCGCCTGCGTGAAAAAGGACAGATATGTCATCCATGGCAACCTACGCTGCGTGAACGCCCAAGAGGCCTACATGCTGGAGATGAACCAGCTGGGCGAACTCATCGTCACCGACAGCGCCACCATCCGCAACGGCGACTTCAAGTTCAGAGGTCATGTGGACTACCCTACCATGAGATTCATCAAAGTGGGCTCCTGCCGCCCTTTCGACGTCTTCGTGGAGAACGAGGAGATAAACATACGGGGATCCGTGCTCTACCCCGACGAAATAACCGTCACTGGCTCCAATGCGCAGAATGACCTGAACTTCTTGATGAACGAGCACAAGAACATCTCCAACAAACGAAGCTCCATCCTGGTGAAGATATCGAACGCCAAGAAACAGCGGGACCCCCAATTGGTGAAGAGACTCACCGCACACTATGACGCGCTCCCCGACTCGCTGCTTCTCATAACGGAGCGGTTCGTCGCCAGCAACCCCACCTCCATCGGTGCGGCCTACTTTGTCTGCTCACTCTCGGAATCATTCTCCATCACGAAACTAGAACCTATCATCAACCGCTTCGACCCGGCCATCTCCATGTCCCAATACGTGAGGTACCTAAACGACGAACTTGCCCTCACCCGCAACTTCAAGGAGGGTTCCGAGGCGCCTGACTTCCACCTGACTGACCTCGACGGAGAGGATATATCCATGGCGAATTTCAAGGGGAAATACCTCTATATCGACTTCGGCGCATCATGGTGCAAAGAGACGGAGGCACGCAACGAGATTCTGATGGACCTCTACCACCGCTACCACCCCTATGGATTGGACATCCTATCCGTCTCCCTCGACACGAACGAGGACGATTGGCGCGACTTCGCCTGCCGGGAGCCTGAACTGCCTTGGACACAGGCATCCGACCTCCTCTATTGGGCAAGCCCCATGACGAAGCAATATCACATCAACCAAATCCCCCACGGTGTGTTGATCAACCCCGACGGGAAGATCGCCCGAGTGGATGGCAAACGAATCACGCTGGGCTATTACTTGAAGAAAACATTCGGTCAATAATATGGACTTCCTAACACACTTATACAACGGGGAACACGTATGGATAAGCTCCATCATCTGGGGCATCATCGTGGCCGTATGCCCTTGCACAATGGCCGCCAACATCACCGCCATCACCGCCATGTCCAGAGACAAGGAGGGGGGCAACAGCGTCTTCACAAGGGGTATCGCCTACGCCTTAGGTAGAGCGGCGGCTTATGTTTCATTGGGTATCCTCCTTTCCCTCTTCGCGCAAGGCCTTCACATAGGCGAATCATTCCAACACCTCTTCGGACTCTTCCTGGGCCCCATACTCGTCCTCATCGGAATCCTGATGCTGGACATCATCCACATCCACGGATTGGCGGACAAATGCATGGTGGTGTTCAACCGGATGGTCAAGCGATTCGGCTTCTGGAAATCCTTCCTGCTCGGCATATTGCTGGCCTTCGCGTTCTGCCCCTACAGCGCCACCATCTACTTCGGCGTGGTCATTCCCTCCTCACTATCCGCCGAGAGCGGATACATCGTGCCGATCTCCTTCGCCATCGGGGCGACAATACCGGTCTTGTTGCTGGCTTGGATCTTCGCATTCAGCATGGATTCCGCCAAAAAGACATTGGACAAGTTCCAGCAATACGAACAGTGGTTCAGACGTATTTTAGCCATACTCTTTATTATCTCAGGAATTTTGTTTATCTTAGAGTATTACTTCGAACTTTAAACATAATAGCATGAAAAAACTTTTCTTACTCCTGATAGCATCATTGCCTCTCGCCATGGCGCAAGCGGCTGATAAGGCTAAAATCGCTTTCGAGGAAACATCCTACGAATTTACAGGTAACGTGTTGGGTGAGACATCCGAGCACGTCTTCGTCTTCAAGAACGAGGGGAAAGCACCGCTCGTCGTCTCCGACGCTGTCCCTTCCTGCGGCTGTGTGAAACCTTCATGGACCCGCCGCCCGGTAGCGCCTGGCGATACAGGTTCTGTCCATGTCTACTACACCAGCAAAGTGAGCGGAGCCTTCCACAAAACCATCAAGATTTACTCTAACACGAGCGGGAAGAAGCCTGTCCTGACCATCACGGGAGAAACCAAGGCGAAGAAATAAAGCGTCTACCATTCTTCGGCGGACGCCCCCCCACCCCACGCTTAGCCTAGCACCACGCATAGGCTTCGAAAGGTTTTATCATTAGGTTTTAGATTAGAAATACGATTCGGGGCCAATAGCCCACAAAAAAAGCGCCAATCCAAACGGACTGGCGCTTTACTATTTAGGATCAATTCAGATCTTATTTGTCACCGCGGATAGCTGCGATACCTGGAAGAACCTTGCCCTCCATGTACTCCAACATAGCACCACCACCAGTAGAAACGTAGCTAACCTTGTCGGCCAACTTGTTCTTGTTGATGGCAGCCACAGAGTCACCACCACCGATCAAAGAGAATGCGCCATTCTCCTGAGTTGCCTTAGCGACAGCCTGTGCGATAGCGGAAGTACCCTTAGCGAACTTGTCGAACTCGAACACGCCCATAGGACCGTTCCAGAGAACTGTTTTAGACTTAGCGATCACCTCAGAGAACTTCTTGATAGACTCGTCAGCGATATCAAGACCCATCCATCCGTCAGGAGTCTCGTCAGTCTTGCTAACCTTAGCGTTGGCGTCCTTGTCGAACTTATCAGCGTTCACTGCGTCAACAGGGAGAAGGAGGTTAACGCCCTTAGCCTTAGCCTTAGCGAGCACTTCCTTAGCCACGTCCAAACGATCCTCCTCGCAGAGAGAGTTACCGATCTTACCGCCCATCGCCTTGATGAAGGTGTAAGTCATACCACCACCGATGATGAGGTTGTCGACACGGTCGAGCAAGTTGTTGATGATGTTGATCTTATCAGAAACCTTAGCGCCACCCATGATAGCGGTGAAAGGCTTTTGTGCGCTCTTGAGCACCTTGTCCATAGCCTCAACCTCTTTGTTGATCAAGAAGCCGAACATCTTGTTAGCCTCGTCGAAAGAGTCAGCGATGACAGCGGTGGAAGCGTGTTTACGGTGAGCCGTACCGAATGCGTCGTTTACATAAACGTCAGCGTAAGAAGCCAAAGTCTTAGCGAACTTCTTCTGGGAATCCTTCATGGCCTTCTTAGCGTCCTCGTATGCAGGATCATCCTTCTCGATGCCACGTGGCTTACCCTCCTCTTCAGGATAGTAACGAAGGTTCTCCAACAAAAGGATCTCACCCATCTTAAGGTTCTTAGCTTGCTCGGAAGCGGCAGCACAATCAGGAGCGAATTGGATCTTGCCCAAGTATTTCTCGATGGCAGGAACGATTTGCTTCAAAGAGAACTTAGGGTCGCCTGCGTGTGCGTCTACATTCTTTGGCTTACCCATGTGGCTCATAAGGATAGCGCATCCACCGTCAGCGATAATCTTCTTGATGGTAGGAAGCGCACCGCGGATACGAGTGTCATCACTTACTTCACCAGTCTCTTTGTTCAACGGAACATTGAAGTCCACGCGAACGATTGCCTTCTTTCCGGCAAAATTGAAATTGTCAATTAGTTGCATAGTACTATTTAAAAAATTAGAATTCTAAAATATCACTTTTTTTACGTACGCAAAGTTAACTTTTTTCGCTATTTGCGCCTACGTTTTCAATGATTATTTCTTAACGATTCTAGCGCTCTTCACGCCTTTCCCGTTCTCAAGGGAGAAGAAGTAAACGCCTGCGGAAAGTGAAGAGAGGTCCACGGTTCCGTCAACCACCTCGCCTGAGAAGACGATCCTTCCCGTAAGATCCTTCACGATGCATGCGCCATCCTCCGTAGTGTAGAGAGCGTTCTCCACAGGGTTAGGATAGAAGGAGAGTTGAAGCTCTGCCAAGTTGTCGTCGCATCCCGTGACAGCCTTGTTATAGAAGAATTTTCCCATCTCGAGAAGGAAATCCACATCGTTTTGTCTTATGTTCAAGAAATCCGTGTGGGCCGCGTTGTCGGACTCGAAGTAAACCACCTTCTTGTCCTCGTCGCAAGTGAAATCGTACTCCATCACCGTGTTGCCATCTTCATGGACGTTTGCCACAGAGTTCTTCTCCGCCGCACCGCAACCATTTTGGGCAGCCACGATTTTTATCGTAGGAAGGATAGGGCCATTGAACATGCCTCCATCATACTTCACAACCTGATCCGCCTTGCTATGGAAGATCAGCGCAGGGATGTTGATCGCCTTGCCTACCGTGTCCACACCGGCGCCCACGAAACCGTTCAACACACAGATCTTCATGGCCTTGCTGCTCTCCGCATAGGCATACTTATAGGCCATCGCGCCACCCATGGAAGCGCCTGCCACGAAGAATGAGTCGTTCGCGCTGTAGTTAGCCTGAAGATTCTCATATATCAAATTGATGAATTTCACATCGTCCACCGTCTCGTTCAACTCGCCATAGCCTTTCTGCATCACGGTAGGCATAATCGAAGGAAGCATTGCGGATAGCGCACCCGCCATCTCCTTCATCGTCTCCGCCGAGATACGAGCGCCAGCACCCCAAGGATACTTGATATCCATCTCAGCTGGCAACAAATTCATCTGCTTCATCATGTTGACAGAGTTCTTTATCTCCGAACTTTGCTCCTCCAACGCCTGTGGGAACACCACCAACGCATTGTACGAGTCACTAATTAACTGAGCATTGCACATATCCGCATACCCTTCCGACGTGCCGTTCAAACCATGGAGCACCATCAACACAGAATGACTGCGAGTATTGTCAAAACCACTTGGAGTATATACGAGGTAACTCCTTTCCGATCCATCCACCACCATCGTCTCAGTCTTGGACGCTGCATACGACTGAAGGGCGGACACCATTACACATAACGTGATAAATATTTTTTTCATTACTAACAATAAATAAATATGTAAATAAAGTGTATACTTGGGGACAAATATACACTTTTTTTCGCGAAATTTTTCCGAAAATAATCACAAAAGTTCAGCTATGGAATCAATACTTACCACACAACATGAAAGGATAATAAGCACTCGGCGCCGGTTCTCCGTCACAGGCATCGAAAGATTAGACACCCAACACACCCAAACACATGCTCACACAAAGCACCCATAAATTCTTTGTTCCCTTATGCCAACCATTTTAACATTTAACATTCATTCCACACAAACCATATACACACGAAGCGGCAACCACCCCGTTCACAAATAAAAAAAGTGTATGCTTGCGTTTCAAGCATACACTTTTTATCCGAGACATCCAAGGGGAAAGGGCATAACAATCGCCCTAGAATCCTTAGAATCAAGCCTTAACGATACAGTCTAAAGAGATAGTTTTCGTCTACCGGGGATAGATCCTCCTCCCCGCAACTTACAGCAAATACGGAATTTTGATACACATGAAGGTAGCCACAGGAATGGAATTCTAGCGTATCAGTCGCTTCCTTATCCAAAAAGAAACGAATGGTCTTCCCTTGCGCAAAGACAGTATCCTTAATAGGGTTAATTCCAGAACGGAGGTTGGCCTTTAACGGACGGATTTCAAACGAGCTATCAGAATCGACAGACCATGAGAAGTCTACTGTACCCCAACTACGCAAATCCACATCCACGTTTGACGTCTCTCCTTTCGCGACAATATCACCATAATAATCGACACTACCCGTATGATCCTCGTTGAAAGTATACTTACGTGTCTCTACATAAGGCTGATAAGATAAATATACCCTGTTCCACTCCCCGACAAGCGTCTTCTCGAGTTCATACTTCACAGTCTTGTTTTCCGGCTCCGGATCGTCTTCCTTGCAAGAAGAGATAAAACCACCCACCATGGCACACATTGCCATCAATAAAACACCTTTCTTCATACGCAAAAACCCTTTTAAATTTATTAATGAAAATATACTTACATTAAAATACAACAAATATAAGCTTGAAAATCGGAAATACCCACCCTCTTTGCACCAATCACAAATTTTACACATTATTTATTGATTATTGAAAATCATACACACTTTTATAAATATTCAACAAACAAATATATCAGGTATCATGGAGGAGGGTCCACACTCCCCTATCCTTCCGACAAAAGGAGCCACGCCACAGGAAAAACAGACATTCTGTCAGACAAAATGACAAAAGGGATGTCCCCAAACCGGTTCCGACCTAAAATTTGGCAGAAAGAAGCGCTCCAACACGACAAAAACACCTTTGGCACAGACTTTGAAATAAGTTAGATGTGCGCCCGATAAGCGCCACTTACATTGTAGAATATAATTAACTAAAAAGAATAAAGACATGGGAAAGATTATTGGTATTGACTTAGGTACGACCAATTCCTGCGTAGCGGTAATGGAAGGCAACGAGCCTACCGTCATCGCGAACAGCGAAGGAAAGAGAACTACTCCTTCCATCATTGGTTTCATCGACGGAGGCGAAAGAAAAGTGGGTGACCCTGCCAAAAGACAGGCCATCACCAACCCTACTAAGACTGTTTTCTCCATCAAACGTTTCATGGGCGAGACTTACGACCGTGTGCAGCAAGAGATCGCGCGTGTCCCTTACAAAGTGGTGAAGGGTGACAACAACACCCCTCGCGTGGACATCGACGGACGTCTCTACACGCCACAGGAGATCTCCGCCATGATTCTTCAGAAGATGAAGAAGACGGCTGAGGAATACCTCGGACAAGAGGTGACAGAGGCGGTCATCACCGTTCCTGCTTACTTCAACGACTCTCAGAGACAGGCTACTAAGGAGGCGGGCGAAATCGCGGGTCTCTCCGTGAAACGTATCGTCAACGAGCCTACCGCCGCCGCTTTGGCTTACGGTTTGGACAGAAAGAACAAGGATATGAAGATCGTCGTGTTCGACTGCGGTGGTGGTACGCACGATGTATCCGTCCTCGAATTGGGCGACGGTGTCTTCGAGGTGAAGTCTACGGCGGGTGATACACACTTGGGCGGTGACGACTTCGACCACCGTATCATCGACTGGTTGGTACAGGAGTTCAAGAACGAGAACGGCGGTATCGACCTGAGCAAGGACCCTATGGCTTTGCAACGTCTGAAGGAGGCTGCCGAGAAGGCGAAGATCGAGCTTTCCAGCACCACTTCCACCGAGATCAACTTGCCTTACATCATGCCGGTTGACGGTGTGCCTAAGCACTTGGTGAAGACCTTGACGCGTGCTAAGTTCGAGCAGTTGGTGGACGATTTGATCCAACGTACCATCGACCCTTGTAAGAACGCTTTGGACAAGGCTGGCTTGTCTGTCGGAGACGTGGACGAGATCATCCTCGTGGGTGGTTCAACCCGTATCCCTGCCATCCAGGCCGCTGTGGAGAAGTTCTTCGGCAAAGCTCCTTCCAAGGGTGTGAACCCTGACGAGGTGGTGGCTGTCGGTGCGGCTATCCAAGGTGGTGTCTTGACGGGTACGGTCAAGGATGTCCTCTTGTTGGATGTGACCCCTCTTTCACTCGGTATCGAGACGATGGGCGGTGTGATGACCAAGTTGATTGACGCCAACACGACCATCCCTACCAAGAAGTCACAAATCTTCTCAACGGCTGCGGACAACCAACCTTCCGTGGAGATCCACGTATTGCAAGGCGAGCGTCCTATGGCGGCGCAGAACAAGACCATCGGCCGATTCATCTTGGACGGTATCATGCCAGCGCCAAGAGGTGTGCCGCAGATCGAGGTGACCTTCGATATCGATGCGAACGGTATCTTGAACGTATCCGCTAAGGATAAGGCGACCGGCAAGGAGCAGAAGATCCGTATCGAGGCATCTTCCGGCTTGAGCGACAGTGAAATCCAACGTATGAAGGCGGAGGCTGAGGCGAACGCGGAGGCCGACAAGAAGGAGAAGGAGCGCATCGACAAGCTGAACCAAGCGGACAACATGATCTTCCAGACGGAGAAGAACCTGAAGGAATACGGCGACAAGTTGCCAAGCGACAAGCGCGCGACCATCGAGAAGGCATTGCTGAAGCTGAAGTCTGCTCACGAGGCGAAGAACATCGTGGACATCGACGATGCGATGGAGGCTTTGAACAAAGCATTCCAGGACGCTTCTCAGGACATGTACAACGCACAGCAACAAGCGCAAGGCGCCCCTAACGCAGGCGCCGGCTACAACAGTGGCAACGCAGGCGGAAACTCAAAGGACGACAACATCACAGACGTTGACTTTGAGGAGGTTAAGTAATCAATTATCATCTATTTACAATCCAAAAGGCGTGTTACCCGCACGAGTAACACGCCTTTTTTAGCTTTAGACAGTATGGAACAGGATTTTAATACGATCATCAATAGCGGTCAGCTGGTATTGGTTGACTTCTATGCCACGTGGTGCGTACCCTGCCAAAGGATGCACCCGATATTGGAGGAGTTGAAGGAGAAGCATGGCGACGCCCTCCGCATCCTCAAGATAGACGTTGAGAAGAACGAGAGCTTCGCGACGCAGCACCGTGTCCAGGCCGTCCCTACCCTTATGCTCTTCCGCAACGGTGAGCCGGTGTGGAGGCAAAGCGGCGTGCTGGAGGTGGGCGAGCTGAGCGGGGTGATTCAACAGTACCTGTAGATATAGCCACGACCAAAAGTTGTCAACATTGACAGTTTTTGGTCGTGTTGTTTGGTCGTTTAAGTAAAAACAGATACTTTCACATTACCAAAAAGTGCCAAAGTTGGCAAAAATTACCACAGTTCGGGGGGGGGGGGGGGGGGGGGAAAAATTCTTTGACCTTTAAAAAAAAAAAAAAAAAAAAATATTATGTCAGGGGGATTTTCTACACCTATAAAAAAAAAAA